>Ga0214919_10003396_pt1 | contig 24072 bp, 18 predicted proteins | sample LL1503_MetaG_FD_177994 | JGI IMG/M metagenome (GOLD analysis project Ga0214919, IMG submission 177994) | Freshwater microbial communities from Lake Lanier, Atlanta, Georgia, United States - LL-1503 | ecosystem: Environmental > Aquatic > Freshwater > Lake | place: USA: Georgia | collected... | reverse complement strand
CTCGGTGGGAAGAACCGTTACCGCCACAATCACGCCGAGTGTGACGCCACCGCCAGTTCCTACCGCAACACCGAACACCGGCAGAAACGCCTATGACACAAACCAAGTAGTGAATCCAGTTACAAACGACACTCCCGGAGCTCCGACTGCAACGTTTGTTCCTACATCAGTGAAGTTGTGTGGCGCCGATGACTTAGCGACGTTAACTATTGATGAATCTGTTGTCCCGAACTGCAATGCCACAACTTTGGTAGTTCCTGTTGAGGGCACGTACACGGTGAACCCGACAACTGGTGTTGTCACGTTTGATCCGTTGCCATCGTTCACGGGAACTGCGACACCGGTGACATACCAAGTCACAGATATTTTGAAGCGCACTGCGTCTTCAACAATTACGTTGACCGTTGACCCACCAACTGCACCGGTGGCGACACCAGAGACAAAAATCGTGCTGCCAGGCTCGTCAGTTGCGTTTACCAATACAACTGGCACAGCTGGTTTAGCTACCGGAACTGGGCTTGTAACAACTGGCCCAACAGCCACATGCTTGTTCACTCCTGGTACCACAACGTGTGATTCAGATAATTCGGTTGAGATAACCGGAGTAGGCACATACGTGCTTAACCCTGCAACTGGCGTTGTTACCTTTACCGCCCTCAGTTCTGCAATGTCTGGTAATCAACCATCAATTACATATCGCGTCACAGACATCACTGGTCAAACTGCAACAAGCACATTGACACCTATTATTCCTGCCCCGCCTGCAGCGACAAATGATGTGTCGTCTGGCCCGTATGACACGAATCAAGCCATCAGTACATTGACTAATGATTCGTTTAGTTCGCTTGCTCTTGCTTCAAAAGCAACATTGCGCTTGTGCGGTATTGATGACCCTGCAACATCAGGTGTCAATGAAACTGAGACACCAGACAATTGCTCGAAAACCTCCCTGGTTGTGCCGGGCCAAGGCAGTTTCACTGTGAATACAACCACCGGTGTTGTGACGTTTGATCCGGAACCTACGTTTGTCGGAACCGCTACACCTGTTGGGTACCAAGTGGCTGATGTGCTTGGCCGCTATGTAGACGCAACGATTACTCCGACCGTCGCACCACCAGGTGCACCGATTGCAACACCAGAGACAAAGTTGGTACTTCCTGGGGCGACCATTACGTTCACGCCAATAACAGGAACATCTGGTTTGGCTACCGGAACCGGACTTGTAACAACTGGTTCAACAGCTACGTGCCTGTTTACTCCTGGCACCACAACATGTGACGCAGATAATTCAATCACGATTGTTGGTGAAGGAACATGGACACTTGATCCTGCAACCGGAGTAGTCACCTTTACCGCTTCTGCCACAATCATGCCTGGAACAAAAACGCCAGTGACGTACCGAGTGACAGACGTTGCGGGTCAAACTGCCACAAGCATCTTGACGCCCATTGTTCCGCCACCACCAGCAGCAACAAACGACACATCCTCTGGCCCGTATGACACGAATCAAACGATCAGCCCATTGGCCAACGATTCATTTAGTTCTCTTTCACCTGCAGTGATTTCAACAATCAAGTTGTGCGGGGTGAATCCTGCACAAAAGCCAAATGATTGTGACAAGACAGTTGTTGTGGTGCCGAATGAAGGTACATACACATTGAATGCGAACGGCACAGTGACGTTTGATCCTCTGCCCACTTTCGTTGGCACTGCAACTCCGCTTATTTATCAAGTGCAAGACACTGTTGGCCGCTATGTGAACGCAACAATCACTCCGACTGTTGCTGCACCGCCAATTCCAGCAGCAACACAAGACCTAGGAACTGCAAAGCAAGGCAAAACCGTTGTTCTGACTCCGTGGCTAAACGACACAGCAGGAACAGTTCCGTCAGACCCTGCGACGAAAGTGTCGCTCGTGCCAACAAGCATTCGCTTGTGCCCACTTTCGACGGTGATTTCAACGGATGTCATTTCAACCGCGCAATCAAACCCGGCGTGTACCTTGACGAAGTTAACGACCGTTGACGGCATCTATACGGTTGACACAAAAACGGGCAAGGTGACATTTGTTCACAAGAAGGGATTTGTGGGCACCGTTACTCAGCCCGTGACGTACCAGATTGCAAACAATTGGGATGGAGTAACGACCCCTCAAGTAACAACAAGCCAATTGATCCCAACGATTATTGGTGAGGTTGCGGCCGCGCAGAGAATTGCAAACTCGGTTTCAATTGGAGACAAGGTGTGGCGAGATCTCAACGGTAACGGTAAACAAGGTGCTGCCGACTTTGGTATTGCTGGAGTCAAAGTCACGTTGTTTACTGCCAAGGGCAAACCAGTAATTGACCTGCTCGGCAAGACAGTCACGTCTCTACTTACTGATAAAGATGGAAAGTATCTGTTCACGAATTTGCCAGCTGGGCAATACAAAGTGGTTGTCACGTACCCACCAAAATTCAGGTCGACCATTCCGAACCGCGGATCCCGCGAGAAGGACTCATCCACGCATCAAGCCAAGTCGAAGGTTCTAGCCCTTGGCCAGTCTGATATGTCGCTTGGCTTCGGAATGGTGCCAAAGATGACCTCCGGACTTGCCCATACCGTGTAGGAATCTGCTCCTTGTGGCTGAGCATTGGAGAATATTGACGGCTGTCCGCAATTCATCGGGGCTTGATGTGCGCTGTTGGGTAAGGTTTCCTTCGTGATTCTGTCTGACCGTGACCTCCGTACCGAACTGGCCGCTGGCCGCATCATTATCGAGCCATTCGACGAGGCGTGCGTGCAGCCAAGCAGCATCGATATCAAGGTGCACAACCTGTTTCGGGTGTTTCGCAATCACACCGCCGGCATCATCGATGTGAAGAAAGACATGACTGACCTCACCGAACTGGTGGATATTCCTCTTGATGGCGTCTTCATTTTGCACCCAGGCGAATTTGTCCTTGGGTCCACTCTCGAGCGCGTGGCCGTACCGAACGACTTGGTGGCACGTGTGGAAGGCAAGAGCTCACTTGGTCGCCTTGGCCTTCTTATTCACTCCACCGCTGGTTTTATTGACGCTGGCTTCGATGGTCACGTCACATTGGAATTGGCAAACGTCGCCAACCTTCCGATCACCTTGTATCCCGGCATGAAGATTGGCCAAATCAGTTTCATGAAGATGACATCGCCTGCAGAGAATCCGTACGGATCTGGCGCAAAGGGTTCGAAGTATCAAGGGCAACGCGGCCCAACCCCGTCGCGTTATTTTGAGAATTTTCAGTAATGAAACCCAAAGACATCAAGCAGTCAGACAAGCTTGAACACGTTCTCTATGACATTCGTGGACCAGTGCTGGAAGAAGCAAAGCGCCTAGAAGAACAAGGTCACCGCATTACCAAATTGAACATTGGTAACCCTGCGCCATTTGGCTTTGAAGCACCACCTGAAATTCTGGTTGATGTTATTCGTAACTTGCAGGAATCGCAGGGCTATTCCGATTCGCAAGGTATTCGTTCTGCACGTACTGCAGTTGTGCAGCATTACCAAACAAAAGGTATTGACATCACAGACCCTGATGATATTTGGCTGGGCAATGGTGTCAGTGAACTTATTCAGTTGTCACTAAATGCATTGCTTAATGGTGGCGATGAAGTTCTAATTCCCGCACCGGATTATCCGCTGTGGACTGCATCAACAAGTCTTGCTGGTGGAACGCCAGTGCATTATTTGTGTGATGAAGACAATGAATGGAATCCGAATCTCGATGACATTCGTTCGAAAATTACGAAGAGAACTCGTGCCATAGTTGTTATTAACCCGAACAACCCAACTGGTGCTGTGTACAGCAAGAAAATCTTGCGCGAAATTGCTGACTTGGCTATTGAGCACAACCTTGTTGTGTTTGCAGACGAAATCTACGACAAGATTTTGTACGGAGACGCCGTGCATCACACATTTGCCGCACTTGCACCTGACTGTCTTGTCTTTACATTCAACGGATTATCGAAGGCATACCGTTTAGCTGGGTTTCGCTCTGGCTGGATGATGGTGACTGGCCCGCGTAAGCATGCCGCTAGCTATATCGAAGGCATTCAGATGCTGACCAACATGCGCTTGTGTGCCAACGTGCCAGCACAACATGCAATTCAAACTGCATTGGGTGGACGCCAAAGTATTGAAGATCTGTTGCTTCCTGGCGGACGTTTACTGGCACAACGCGATGCTGCAGTTACAGCACTACGGGCGATTCCGGGTGTCAGCGTGGTTGAACCCAAAGGCGCACTATATGTGTTTCCGAAAATTGATCAAAAGATGTACCCCATCAAAGATGATCGCCAGTTTGTACTTGATTTCTTGCGCGCAGAACACGTGTTAGTGGTGCAGGGTTCGGGCTTTAACTGGCCAAGCACAGACCACTTGCGCATTGTCACATTGCCATGGGCCAAAGATTTAACAGAGGCCATTGGCCGCCTGGGTAATTTCTTGTCGACGTACGTTCCCCCTAAATAGGGAAGTAGTTATTCGCCGACTGAACCGGCGAGTGGTGCGTTCTGGTTAGCCAGATTGCGCTCACCGTTTTCCAATGCATCAAGCAAGTGGATTGCAATGTCAGCAACCTTCACGTCTGACTCTTCCTTACCGGCAGCTTTTACACCGTCGTCAAGCATGATGTAACAGAATGGGCACGCTGTAGCAACGCGGCTTGCGCCAGTGCTGATTGCTTCTTGTGCACGTTCATCGTTCACCTTGGTGCCGATTGACTCTTCCATCCACATACGAGCACCACCAGCGCCACAGCACATTCCTTGTGTGCCGTTGCGAGGCATCTCAACAATTTGTACGCCCTTGATAGAGCCAACAATTTTACGAGGGGCCATGTACACGTCGTTGTGGCGACCGAGGTAGCACGAGTCGTGATACGTGATGCGATCTTCTAGTGATGCGTTACGAATATCAAGTTTGCCAGTGTCGATGAGGTGTTCAAGGAACTCACTGTGGTGAATAACTTCGTAGTTACCACCCAATTGCGGGTATTCGTTCTTCAATGTGTTGAAGCAATGTGGGCACTGCGTAATGATTTTCTTTACGCCCATGCCGTTCAGCATTTCAATGTTTGGCAGTGCAAGCATCTGGAACAAGTATTCGTTACCTGAACGACGTGCAGAGTCACCTGTGCACATTTCGCTTGGTCCGAGAATTGCAACATCAATGTCAGCACGCTCAAGCAACTGGGCCATAGCCTGCGTTACTTTTTTGTTTTTGTCGTCGAATGAACCGGCACAGCCAACCCAGTACAAGTACTCGTGGTTGAATGCAGCACCAGGGTCTACAACGTCAACGTTGAGGTCCTTGGCCCAATCAGCACGGTCGTCTTGGTTCATGCCCCATGGGTTGCCTTGGTTTTCCATGGCGCGGTATGCGTTTCCAAGTTCTGCAGGAAAATTACTTTCCATCAGTGACAAGTAACGACGCATATCGAGAATCTTGTCGAGAATTTCAATGTTGACCGGGCAGATCTCATCACATGCGCGACATGTGGTGCAAGCCCACACTTCTTCTGCTGTGATGCGCTCAAACAATGAGTTGGCACCAATCTTTATTTCAGAGTCAATAGATAGTGGTGGAGTAACAGAACCATGTGCTGCAGTAGCTGCCATGATTTCGCCTGTCTTCAAAACGATTTCACGCGGGTCAAGTGGCTTACCTGTTGCATGTGCAGGGCACACGCTGGTGCAACGGCCACACATGGTGCATGAGTCTGTATCAAGAAGTTGTTTCCATGTGAAGTCTTCAACTACTGCTGCACCGAACGTTTCAAGCGAAGTCTCGGTGAGGTTTGGCATTGCGCGCATTGCGCCCTTTGGACGATCACGATCTTTGAGATACATGTTCAGCGGTGATGTGAAGATGTGGCGCAACATTGTGAGAGGTAATAACGCAAGGAAGCCAACGAATGCAATGACGTGCGATACCCACATTGCTTGGTGCCAGTTTTCAAGAGTGCGCAACGCTGCTCCGTCAACAAGTTGTGACAGTGGGTACCCAATGAATGACCAACTCTCGAAGGCCATGTTCTTGCCTTCAGCAGTGCTGACTGCAATGCGGAACATTTCTGCACCGAAGCCAGAAAGACCAATCAGCAACATGCAACCAAGAATGATTCCGTGCTCGGCCTTTGTCTTAATGCGAATGCGGTACGGGCGTTGTACGTAACGACGAATAATTGCCCACACGACACCAATGGTGAACATGAGGCCCGCGAAGTCACCGACCATGACATAACCCTGGTACACGCCGCCATGAAGGAACTTCAGCGACTCTGGCAATTGGTGGTCAACTTCAAGAACAGTGGTGACACCCAAAAGAATGAGGAAACCGAAATACATCATGGAGTGCATGAGGCCAGCTGCACTGTCACGCAACAACGTGCGCATGTACACACCTGCGCGGTAATCAGCTAAACGGCGCTTGGCATTTTTTGGTGTAGTGCGACGACGGTCTGGCGCGCCACGTTCCCAGTTGCGCATGCGATCAGCAAACTTGAATGAACCCCAAATGAGCATGGCAGGAAGAATTGTGTAGAACGCAGCTTGCAGTGGTCCGGGGATTCCTTCAAAGACTTCACGAGACACTTCAGAAGTTCCGTGCCACTTCGTGAACTGCGGGATGATTCCCGAGAACAAGGTGAACGTACCCATGCCAACGCCAATTGCGATGGAGAGTTGGTACGGGCGAAAACGCTTAGGCGTCTTCTCGGCAGGGGGTGCAGCGTGGGTGCTCATATCAGAGACAACGCTAGTGGTCAGAGGCCGTCAGAGCCCGATTTGTGAGGCTGTTGAGCCCCGTCGTTGATCAGCCGTAGTGGGCGCGGTCGAGTTCACGAACGCGGGTGGCAAGAGCCTTGAGCAACTTGCGAGAAATGGCAGGAATATTGTCGATTGCGCCTTTGAGGGCACGCTCGGAAACAACCAAAAGCCGAACATCGGTGTCTGCGATAACTGCTGCTGTGCGGGGGCCGTGGTCAATCAGTGAAAGCTCACCCACAACGGCTCCAACTTTTGCGGTACCAATCTTTTTGCCATTGCGCTTGATGGTGGCAGAACCTTCAAGAAGTACATATGCCTCACGACCGGTTTGACCCTGATCCATGATGATGCTTCCTGCTTTGAGAACACGTTCGGTGGAGTTCTTCACAACGAGTCCGAGTTCTTTTGCAGAACATTCTGAGAACAGTGGAATATTGCGGAGATGATCAACGTTGGATTTTGTACTTGCCATACCTCTTAGTGTACGCCAATTACATAGTGCACAATTTACACAGCGCTATTTTGCCTTTGCCTGATTCGCTACAGCATCCGTTGCTGCTTTGATTTTCTCGGCATCACCGAGGTATGTGACCTCATTCACGGCAAGCGAGTCTGACAATTTGTAGAGGCGGGGCACTCCGGTTGGAATGTTCAACTCGGCAATGTTCTCGGGCGAAATGTTCTCAAGGGCCATCACCAATGCTCGCAGTGAATTTCCGTGAGCTGCAACTAACACGTTCATGCCTGCGCGCAACTGAGGAACAACAGTGGCGTGAAAGTGTGGAACCACTCGGTCGACAACATCTTTCAAACATTCTGTTGCTGGCAGTGACGAGCGATCAATCAATCTGTAGCGCGCATCATTGGCAGGGTGCTCAGGGCTTGATGGATCCACAGGAGGAGGCGGTACGTCGTAACTGCGGCGCCAGATTTTTGTTTGGGCTTCGCCGTGCTGAGCAGTTGTGGCTGCTTTGTCTAAACCTTGCAATGCGCCATAGTGACGCTCGTTCCATTTCCAGTGGCGTTCAACCGGCAACCACACCTGATCCATGCCAGAAAGCGCCAAATGACAGGTCATGACAGCGCGCGTTAATACAGAGGTATGAGCGACATCAAATACCAGGCCAGCTGCGGCCATGGTGGGGCCAGCTGCCGCCGCCTCACTTTCGCCCTGAGCCGACAGGGGCACGTCGTGCCAGCCAGTAAAGAGGTTCAGTTCATTCCAGGTACTTTGACCGTGGCGAAGGAGGACAAGATTGCCGAGCACACCTTCATCGTAGGTCTGGAGCCGTGATGGCAGGGAAATCTGAGTGAAACCCCCGCGAATACTGGGGTGTGACAAATGTTGAGTCGCTATGTATCAACTTTCCTGCTTCGCAGGTTGGTATCTCTGCTGCCTCCCCTTATTGTGATGTCACCCCACCCGTATCCGGCCTCTCGCCGGAACTAAGTACAGGAGACATAACCCCATGGCAAAAGCAGTCGGAATCGACCTCGGAACCACCAACTCAGTCGTTGCAGTTCTCGAGGCTGGCGAACCAGTCGTCATCCCCAACTCAGAAGGTGCACGCACCACGCCGTCCATCGTCGCTTTCTCAAAAGCCGGTGAAGTTCTTGTTGGTGAAGTGGCCAAGCGTCAAGCCATCACCAACCCTGATCGTACGTTCCGCAGCATCAAGCGCCAGATGGGAACCACATGGACCTCTGAAGATATTGATGGCAAGAAGTACACACCGCAAGAAATCAGCGCACGCACACTGATGAAGTTGAAGCGTGATGCTGAGGCGTATCTCGGTGACACAGTCACAGATGCCGTTATCACAGTTCCTGCATATTTCGACGATGCACAGCGCACCGCAACAAAAGAAGCTGGTGCAATTGCCGGGCTCAATGTTCTGCGCATCATCAACGAGCCAACCGCTGCAGCACTTGCATACGGTCTCGACAAATCAGAACAAGACGAAACCATTCTGGTATTCGACCTTGGTGGTGGAACATTCGACGTTTCAGTTCTTGAAATTGGTGACGGCGTGTTTGAAGTAAAGAGCACACACGGTGACACACACCTTGGTGGAGACGACTGGGACCAGCGCATCATTGACTGGTTGACACAACAGTTCAAGAGTGCGCACGGTATTGATCTTGCACAAGATCGCATGGCTGTACAGCGCTTGAAAGAAGCTGCTGAAAAAGCAAAGATTGAATTGTCACAAACACAACAGACACAAATCAACTTGCCGTTCATTACCGCAACAGCAGAAGGCCCATTGCACCTTGATGAATCTTTGACACGTTCAAAGTTCCAAGAAATGACTGCAGATCTTGTCGAGCGTTGCCGCGTGGCATTTGATCAGGCAATCAAAGATGCTGGCCTTACAAAGAGCCAAATCGACCACGTCATCTTGGTCGGCGGTTCAACTCGTATGCCAGCAGTACAAGAACTTGTGTTCAACATGACAGGCAAAGAGCCAAACAAGTCTGTGAACCCAGACGAAGTTGTTGCCATCGGTGCAGCTGTTCAAGCCGGAGTATTGAAGGGCGATGTTAGAGACATCTTGTTGCTTGACGTGACACCGTTGTCTTTGGGTATCGAAACCAAGGGCGGCGTTATGACAAAGCTCATCGAGCGCAACACAACAATCCCTACACGTCGTACCGAAGTGTTCACCACTGCTGAAGACAACCAGCCATCAGTAGAGATCAATGTTCTACAGGGCGAGCGTGAAATGGCTAGTTACAACCAGTCACTCGGCAAGTTTAATTTGGTTGATCTTCCTCCTGCACAGCGTGGAATGCCTCAGATCGAAGTCACATTCGACATTGACGCAAACGGAATCGTTCACGTATCGGCCAAGGACCGCGCAACAAGCAAAGAGCAGTCCATGACCATTACAAGTTCATCATCTCTTAGCAAAGACAAGATTGAAGAAATGATTCGCGATGCCGAGTCACACGCTGAAGACGACAAGCGTCGTCGTGAAGAAGCAGAAGTGCGCAACAACGCTGATTCTCTTGTGTATCAAACTGAAAAAGTTCTGAAAGAACAAGGCAACAAAGTTACTGAAGAAGAAAAAGCAGCCGTTGAAGGCCCGCTCGGAATTCTGAAGACTGCAATTGCTGGCAACAATGTTGATGACATCAAAGCTGCAACAGAAACTCTGATGGGTGCCAGCCAGGCATTCAGTCAGAAGTTGTATGAAGCAGCAGCTCGCGACAGTGAAGCAGCCGGCACGTCAGCATCAGGTGCACAAGGTGCATCAAACGATGAGGACATCGTCGATGCTGAAATTGTAGATGAGCAGTAATTCATGTCTGATGACAATGTTGATCAACCGAAAGATGCAATTGACGCCGAAATAGTTGAGCTCATCGAGCACGACATTGATGCACTTGTCCAAGAACGTAATGAGTTCAAGGACATTGCATTGCGTCTGCAGGCCGATTTTGAAAATTACAAAAAGCGCGTCACGTCAAACATGACTGATGAAGTTGATAGGGCCACTGGCCGTATTGCAGATTCATTGCTGCCAGTTCTTGATGCATGTGAAGCAGCCTTTGCTCACGGTGCAGCAGGGGTTGAACCAATTTGGTCAGCGCTCATGGCTGCTCTTGGTAAGCAAGGACTTGTCGCGTTTGATCTGATGGATAAGCCATTTGATCCCACTACATCAGAAGCTGTCGTACATGAAGATGGAGACGGTGAAGAACCAATCGTTGTTGAAGTGCTTCGCACTGGATACGAATGGAAGGGTCGCGTATTGCGCGCTGCCATGGTGAAGGTGCGGGGATAAGACATGTCCGGACAACGCGAATGGTACGAAAAGGACTATTACGCAGTGCTGGGCGTGTCGAAAGACGCAACTGTCAAAGACATCACGAAGGCGTATAGGAAACTTGCACGGGAATATCACCCTGATGCGAACCCTGACAATGCCAAAGCAGAAGAAAAGTTCAAAGACATTTCTGCTGCCTATGACGTAGTTGGCGACGAAAAGAAACGCGCAGAGTACGACGAAGTGCGGCGCGTTGGTCCGATGGGTGGCTTCGGTGGCCCTGGCGGCGGCCAAAATATTCGTTTTGACATGGGCGGCGACGGCTTCGGCGACATTCTTGGCCAAATGTTTGGTCGCGCTGGCGGTGGACGTCGTGGCGGCGGTGGATCAACTGGTCCTCAACGTGGACAAGATATTGCAACCACACTGACTCTTGATTTTGTTGATGCAGCTCATGGACTAACAACATCACTTCATCTCACTGCAGACGCACAATGTTCAGGGTGTTCAGGTTCTGGCGCGCGTGCAGGCACATCGCCTAAAACATGCCCTGCTTGTGGTGGACGTGGTTCTACTGCAGACAACCAAGGAATGTTTTCGTTTTCTCAGCCCTGTCGCTCGTGTAATGGCAACGGCATCATCATTGAAAACCCATGTCCTACATGTCGTGGCACTGGCATTGAACGTCGTCCGCGTGAAGTCAACGTTCGCATTCCTGCAGGTGTTGACGACGGACAACGCATTCGTCTGAAAGGCCGTGGTAGCCCTGGCCGCAACGGTGGGCCTGCCGGAGACTTGTTTGTGGAATGCAATGTTGCACCGCATTCGTTGTTTACACGTGAGGGTCTCAATTTGCTCACGCGAGTTCCTGTTTCATTTACTGAAGCCGTATTGGGTGCAACTATTGCCGTGCCAATTCTTGATGGCGGTGAAGTGACATTGCGTTTAAAGGCCGGCACACAAAGTGGTTCGCGCCATCGTGTGAAAGGCAAGGGAATTGAAACACCAAAACACAGCGGTGACCTCATTGTCACTGTTGACGTGAACGTGCCAACAAAGCTTTCTGATGAAGAACGCACTGCTATCGAATCTCTGAGTGAAATTCTGACTTCTCCTCGCACGTCAGGATCATCGTCATGACCCATGATGAACTACGTGCACTGTATGTAATTTCGGTCGCAGCCGAACTAGCCGGTATGCACCCACAAACGTTGCGCATTTATGAACGACGCGGTTTGTTGACTCCTGCACGAACTACTGGTGGAAATCGTCGATACAGCGATGCAGACATTGCGAGACTCTTGCGCATCACAGAGTTAGCTGCCACCGGAATGAATCTGGAAGGTATTCGCCATGTCATGGCCTTGGAAGCAGAAGTTGTTCGACTTCGTGGTGAAGTGGAACAACTTCGTCAGGGGCTTATGCACGCCATTACTGAAATTGAATCACGCAGTCGTAGCAACATTGTTCCGCTTCGACAATCAATGGCTCGCTTCGGTGAGCGCCCCAGCATTTTCGACCCAGACCGTTAAGGAAACTTCACGATGGCTATCGATCCAAAGAAATGGACAACGAGGACACAAGAGGCGGTGGCGGCAGCAAGTGATTCTGCGCGCACTTTCGGAAATCCCGAAGTGACGGTCGATCACGTGCTCAGTGCAGTGGCCGGACAAACTGACACAATTGTCCCAGCCTTCTTGCAGAAGTTAGGTATCGCACCAGGCATGGTGCAATCAAAGGCTGACGAAATCGTGGTCAAACTCCCGCGAGCAACTGGCGGGGCAGAACCACGAATGAATCGTGAACTTGCCAATGTGTTTGAAAACGCAGAGTCAATTCGTAAAGACCTGAAGGATGACTATGTCTCTGTCGAACATCTTGTGCTTGCAATGAATCAGCGCATCGGCATTGGCAGCGAAGAAATGTTGCAGGCTTTGAGAGAGGTACGTGGTTCGCATCGTGTCACATCTCCTGATCCTGAATCTCAGTTTGCAGCATTAGAGAAATACGGCATTGATCTCACAGCTCGAGCACGTGACGGAAAGATCGACCCTGTCATTGGTCGCGATGAGGAAATACGTCGTGTGATTCAAGTGCTTTCTCGCCGTACAAAGAACAACCCTGTTCTGATTGGTGAACCAGGAGTTGGTAAGACCGCCATCGTTGATGGACTTGCCCGCCGTATTGCTGATGGTGATGTACCGGAAGGCCTCAAAGGAAAGCGCCTCATTTCGCTTGACATCAGTTCATTGGTGGCTGGCGCTAAGTATCGAGGCGAATTTGAAGAGCGATTCAAAGCAGTTCTTAAAGAGATCACTGATGCCGAGGGCGAAGTCATCACGTTCGTTGATGAGATGCACACAATGGTTGGCGCTGGTGGGGCTGAAGGTGCAATGGACGCCGGCAACATGATCAAGCCGATGCTTGCGCGCGGAGAACTACGCATGATTGGAGCTACCACTCTTGATGAATATCGCAAGTACGTTGAAAAAGATCCTGCTCTTGAGCGTCGGTTTCAGCAGGTATACGTAGGCGAACCAACAGTTGCAGACACCATTGCAATTTTGCGCGGCCTTAAGGAGCGATATGAAGTGCATCACGGTGTTCGAATTCAAGATTCCGCACTTGTCAGCGCTGCTGTGTTGTCGAATCGGTACCTCACCAATCGATTCCTGCCAGACAAAGCCATTGATCTTATGGATGAAGCAGCAAGCAAACTTCGTATTGAAATTGACTCGCTGCCAACAGAAATTGACGTTGTGCAAAGACGCATTTTGCAATTAGAAATAGAGAAAGTGGCACTTGAAAAGGAAACAGATGTTGCTTCGCGTGATCGTCTGAGCACATTGGTGGAAGAATTGACGTCATTGCAGGCAGAAGCCAACGTTATGAAAGAGCATTGGGATGCAGAACGTTCAGCTATCTCAGCTATTCGTACCTTGAAAGAAGAACTTGAAACCATGCGGTCTGCTGTTGAAAGAGAAACAGATCTTACGAAGGCTTCAGAAATTCAATATGGTCGTATTCCTGAACTAGAAAGACGAATCAATGATGCAACGCAACATCTTGATCAACTGCAATCGACGCAACGGATGTTGAAAGAAGAAGTAGATGCTGAAGATATAGCCGAAGTGGTATCGAAGTGGACCGGAGTGCCTGTCAGCAAATTGCTAGAGGGCGAGATGACCAAACTTGTTCATCTTGAAGATCAATTGCATAAGCGGGTTATTGGTCAAGAAGATGCCGTCACTGCAGTGGCTAATGCCATTCGCCGCAGCCGTGCTGGTTTATCAGACCCAAATAAACCAATTGGGTCGTTTATGTTTCTTGGCCCAACTGGCGTGGGCAAGACAGAGCTTGCGCGAGCGCTAGCTGAATACTTGTTTGATGATGAAAAGGCAATGGTTCGCATTGACATGGGTGAGTACATGGAAAAACATTCCGTGTCGCGTCTCATTGGTGCACCCCCTGGTTATGTCGGATACGACGAAGGTGGGCAACTAACCGAACTTGTTCGACGCCGCCCGTACAGTGTCGTGTTGTTAGACGAAGTTGAAAAAGCACATCCCGATGTATTCAATATTTTGTTGCAAGTTCTCGACGACGGTCGTTTAACTGATGGACAGGGTCGTACAGTGGACTTCACCAATGTGGTGTTGATCATGACAAGCAACTTGCCCGGTGAACCAATTGATTACTTCCGTCCTGAATTTGTGAACCGTATTGATGAAATTGTGCGGTTCCGTTCGTTAACAGAAGACGACCTTAGTCACATTGTGGGAATTCAGTTAGAGCATTTGGTGCAACGCATGGTCGACCGCAGGTTGAGATTGGAAGTCTCACCCGCCGCTCGCGAGTGGCTTGGAACGCGCGGATTCGATGCGTCATTTGGTGCTCGACCCCTGAAGCGCCTTATCCAGAGAGAGATTGCCGATAAGGCAGCGATCATCATTCTGGAAGGTCGAGTTAGTGAAGATGGTGTCATTGCTGTTGACGTTGCAGACGGAGAACTAGTCATCACTGGAAGCTAAAACGCAGGAATGGTATGTGTTATCCCATGGTGAATGGCCCTACAAGTATTGATTCTACAATTCTGCAATGAACTTGCCTGAACGTCGAATTGTCCCCACTGTTGGTGAAGTGGTGCGTACTCCTGAATCCTGTTTCAAAAACGTAGTTGGGTATAACTGGCCAGTACATGAAGTAACAGTGGGCGCCGGTTTACAAATGGCGTATGTTGACGCAGGTCCGAGCGATGCAAAGGAAACGATGTTCTTGCTGCACGGTGAACCAATGTGGGGTTACTTGTACCACAAGATGGTGGCTCCGTTAGTTGCTGCTGGATACAGAGTTATTGTTCCTGACCTCATTGGTTTTGGTCGTTCTGATAAACCAACAGATGAACTTTCCTATACATACAGCAATCACGTTGCATGGGTGCGAGAACTTATTGAGAAACTGAATCTGCAGAACCTGACATTCTTTGGTCAAGACTGGGGCGGTCTCATTGGTGGGCGAGTTATTTCAGAAATTCCAGATCGTTTTGCGCGCGTCGTTTTTTCAAATACTGGGTTGCCACGTTCAGGTCCGTCAGTTCCGTTCATCACTGCACAACAACCGTTTGATCCTCAAATCATGAAAGACATGATGAATATGGATTGGCGTGCAACAGTTAATGACGACGACAGCATCAATGCAGACAAAGTGCACGCACTGGTTGAAGCTGGCCCTGCCTTCTATTTCCTTGCATGGCGTATGTACGCACAAGAAGTGAAAGAGCTCACTCCTTCCAAAATTGTGCAGGGTTGGTGCTTATCGAAGTTGTCTCCAGAGTCACTTGCGGCGTATGACGCGCCGTATCCCGCACATGAATTTTCAGCTGGCGCTCGACGATTCCCCATGTTGGTTCCAATCTCGGCTGATGACCCAGAACGCGAAAAAGGCGATGCTGCGTGGGAAGTGTTCAACACTTTTACGAAGCCGGTTTTGACCATCTGGGGCGACCGATGCCCGTTCACCTATATGGAGATGGGAAAGCAATATCGCGAGGGAATCCCTGGGACCCAATTACCGGGCATCAATCACAAGGTCTATCGGGCAAGCCATTTCATCCAAGAAGACCTTGGTGTTGAGATCGCTGCCGACATCGTTGATCTAATTGGAGTTTTTCCGTTAGTTAGCTAACCCTTTCAGTAGTGCAGGACGTCGGGTATCCTCTGACTATTACTACGGGCTACCGGTGGTAGCGATCACAGCGAAATGGAGGGCAACCATGCGTCGAATTCGACCCAAGCTTTTGCCCACGCTTGCCATCATTGCGATTCTGGGTGCCCCGATGACAGCATCGGCTGCCAAAATTGTCACGGTTCCGTTTTCTCCTGCCATTTTGCAGATCACTTCGGTCAAAGTTTCTGGTTCTACATACAACGTGAAAGTCACGTTCTCGCTGGGTACAAGTAACGGCGGTGCAAGCATCGCATCAACAGTGATTACTGCATCTACTAAAACGTGTACCGCATTGAAGACCGCGAGAAACTGCACAATCAAAAGCGTGAAGAAGGGCGTACTACTTTTGATTTCGGCGAAATCAAAAAACCTCAAAGGCTTCAGTGTCTCTAGCACCAAGGTGCGATTTGTAGTTGGTGGCACATGGTCGAAGACTTCTATCAGTACACCGAACTCAGGGAATTATGGAAGTAGTGCGCCTACGACTTCCGACACCTCTGGTTCTACGCCGCAAGTGCAAGCGTCGGGGTGCACCATTACAGGTACGTCAGGAGATGACGTCTTAGAGGGAACATCTGGCAACGATGTAATTTGCGGCAAAGGTGGCAAAGACAAAATCAGAGCCAAGGCAGGCAAAGACATCATTTACGCCACTCTTTTACAATCAGCTTCAGGCAAAGCGGTTTCAGCTGCAGGAGTTCGTAAGTTGGCCGACGATGCAGAGGACACCGGCGCTGACGATATTGATGGCGGCGATGGCGATGACATTATCTACGGCGGTTCAGGCAACGACGTAATGACCGGCGGTGCAGGTGACGACACGCTGAACGGCGGCGACGGCAATGACACCTTGACTGGTGATGGTGGATCTGATCACGTCAACGGCGATGGCGGACTCAATGTGTGCAATGTCGACTCATCTGATATTTATGACACAAACCCAGAAACGAGAACGTGTGACACTGAATCACCAAAAGTTGAATCTGTCACCCCTTCAACTTTGAGTGTCGATACAAGCGCCAGTGCGCGTTATTTCACCGTTGCAGTTGTGGCTACGGATGATCTTGCAGGGTTCTCGGAATGGGGATGCTGGATGGGACTTATTAAAGACGGCTCATTCTTAAAGCAGATTGCCCCTAGTGGAGTAGTTCCTGAAGTTCTAACAACTGGTCGCTATGGGAACACAAAAATCCAGTTTACTTTTTCCTTCACTTTGCCTCGATATGCCGAACAGGGCAACTGGAGCATGGAAGGTTATGACTGCAGAGACAAAGTAGGAAACAACGCCAGGTATTTCTTTGACAACAACGTGTGGACATATTCATCTAACGATGTCCCTACAACTTATGCGGTAGACCAACCATTTGTGCATCAGAATATTGCGCAAACAGGTATCGGTGATACGCAAGATCCAGTACTTGTAAGCGCGACTGCATCAACACAATCGATTGACACGTCTGCTGGTCCGCAGACCGTGACGTACACCCTTGAATTATCTGACGATTTAGGGATTGACGACTCCTACATAACTATTTACATGTTGTCTACTAATGGAAACATCGTTCAATCGACGGCTGCAACCAGAACAAGTGGAAATTTGCAGCATGGCATTTGGACTGTTTCGGTGACGTATCCGCGCTACTGGCCTAGTGGTAATTCAAATCTGTACTTGGTCAATAACTTGAAAGATATTTCTGGCAAAGAAGGCCGTTACGGTGGGGGCTACGTTGCCATACCGGCACTCGCGCTTGCGCAGACTGTTACTAATCAAACCGGTATCGGCGACAGTGAAGGACCAACCGTCACTAACATTCAGCTTGTTCATGCACCGAACACCACAAATGGTGACGATTACGTTGATTTAGATATCACGGTTACTGAAAATCTCAGTGGAGCATTCTGGGAAAAGAGCAACTCACAATTCCGCGTTCGCGGGCCAAGCGGAGCAACGTTAGACGGCTGCCTTGATTCGTGGAATTGCGGAGAGACATACGATTCTGATCCGACGTCTCCTACGTATGGTCGTTCCACTTTCAAAATCATTAGCAGTGTCACATCGAACACGACTGGGTACACCACTACCGTCGCACGGGCAAGAGTGCGATTCCCCAATCTGTCAGCATTAGGGACTTGGACGTTTTCGTTAACGCTTCTCCCTGACAAGGTGGGTAACAATGTGGCGCTACCCGTTCCGACATTTACGTTTGTAAACGGACCGCAACCTAACTAGGTAAAGCGGCGGCGAATTGCGTTGCCGTGTGCAGGGAAACCTTCGTGGTCTGCAAACGCAATGATGCTGTCAGCCATACGGCGAAGTGCTGGTTCATTTGCACGTGCAACTGCAGTACGTTTTAAGAATGCTTCAACGGTGATACCGGAAGACACGTGTGCAAAACCGCTAGTAGGTAGTGAAGCTGGTGCTCCGATGATGAAGTTGCCGGCACTAAACGGCGTGTGTTGACCAATCAAAATTTCGCCAGCGTTGACAATTGCGTCAACAACGCGCTCTTCATATTGAGCATCAACAGCAATCTGGCAATGTTCTGGTGCGTACATGTTCACCACATCTACTGCTTCGTTCAGTGTTGATACAAGAACTGCTCCGCCATTTGGCCCAAGCGATGCACGGCATGCTTCGGCACGTACAGGTGGAAGATCGGCAAGTTGAATTTGTAGTTCTGCTTCAACGGCATCAATAAGGTCTGCTGAAGTGGAGACAAAGACAACGGACGAGTCGGTGCCGTGTTCAGCTTCGATCAGAAGATCAGATGCAACCTTGCCAACATGCGCTGTGTGGTCTGCAACGATCATGCTTTCTGTAGGGCCAAGCAACATCATGGTTGCAAGTCCGTGGCGTTGCATTTCCACTTGAGCCAACGCGACTGCAGGACTACCTGGGCCAACAACTTTGCGTACACGCGGAATAGTTTCGGTACCGAAACCAAGAGCAGCGATACCGGCTGGGCCATTGATGCGAAACACATTGGTGATGCCAAGAAGGCGGCACACCACTAATACTGCGGGGTCAACTTCACCATTGCCGCCAGGTATTGGTGGCACGACAAGCACGATGTTCGTAACGCCAGCAACAACTGCCGGAACACCCAGTTGGCACGCAACAGATGGGTAACTGGCTTTGCCACTTGGCACGAAAAGACCAACGCTAGATATAGGTGTAATTTTCTCGCCGGCCGTGAGGCCGTTTTCCAGTTCCATCTGCCAGTCGCTTGAGCGTTCACGCAGTTCTTCATTGAAGGCGCGTAAGTGAGAAATGGCATCGATGATGGCGTTCTCGACGCTGGGGTCAATGCGGGCGTCGGCGATCTCTTTCGCTGAGACCCTCAATTGGCTGGGGGTCAGTGAGATGCCATCAAACTTTCGCAGCGCATCGCATACGGCCTGATCGCCACGAAGGCGGACGTCTTCAATCAGGGCGCCAATTGAGGCGCGAAGGCCGGCGTCGAAGATGTCGTCGAGACCGCGGTGGCAGAGGGCTTCCTTGTCGGCTTGGGTCATAGATGCCCATGTTTGGCGGCGAAGGATTGCGGTCACATAGAGAAATCTACCTGCAGGCGATGAAAGGGAGCGGATGAGTTTCGCCTCTACCAAGTAGAGTTAATTCACGTTCCGAAGGAGGAGCGTGTATGAGCGTCACCGTTGTTGTAGGTACCCAGTGGGGTGACGAGGGCAAAGCCAAAGTTATTGACCTTCTTGCCGCTTCTCATCAGATTGTCGCCCGCTACCAAGGCGGTCACAATGCCGGCCACACCGTTGTTATCGGTGATCAAAAGTACGCACTGCAACTGACCCCTAGTGGAGTTTTTTACGACACCGTGACGCCAGTTATTGGAAATGGCGTTGTTGTTGACCTGCCAACTTTGTTCAAGGAAATTGACGCACTTGAATCGCGTGGTATCTCTACTGCACGACTCAAAGTTTCTAGCCTTGCTCATCTGATTTTCCCCTGGCACCAGGCCATGGATGCTGCACTTGAAGCAGCGCGTGGTGACGGGAAGATTGGCACAACGTTGAAGGGCATCGGACCTGCCTATGTTGACAAGGTCAAGCGTGCCGGAATTCGCGTTGGCGAAGTACTGGATATCAAGAACTTCGAACAGCGAGTACGTGAGCGTGCAATTGCAGCACGACGCGAAGTCAGCGATGTTGGCGGCGACACTTTTGATGTCGAAGAAGTTGTAGCGGCATTTGTTACGTACGCACAGCGCCTTACCCCGTACGTTGCAGACACTGTGAACTTGCTGCACGATGCGCGTGAACGTGGCGAGAACATTTTGTTAGAAGGTGCGCAAGCAACGTTCTTAGATATTGACCACGGCACATACCCGTACGTCACGTCGTCGAACCCCATTGCAGGCGGAGCAGCCGTTGGTAGTGGTCTTGGACCACGCCACATTGATCGCATAGTCGGAATTACTAAGGCGTACACAACCCGTGTTGGCATGGGCCCCTTTCCTTCAGAACTCACTGACGCACTCGGTGAAGCACTTGTAGACATTGGCCGTGAATACGGAACTGTGACCGGACGTCGCCGTCGCACTGGTTGGCTTGACACTGTGATGTTGCGTCACGCCACCCGCGTGAACTCTCTAACTGAAATTGCCCTGACAAAGCTTGATGTTTTAGATACCTTCGAAGAGGTGAAGGTATGCACGGGGTACAGCATTAACGGAACAGTGATGCGCAACTATCCTGACCGCCCTGACATGCTGGCTCATGCAGTGCCGGTGTATGAAACATTGCCCGGGTGGAAATCAAGCACTGAGGGCATTACAAAATTTGCTGACTTGCCACAGAGCGCACAACAAATTGTGAAAATTGTCGAACGCGAAACAGGTATTCCGGTTTCTATGGTGGGCACTGGCCCATCTCGCGATGCCATGGTGGTGCGTTAATGATCAAGCGGTATTCCACTGTTGATACAGATGCATTGTTTTCTGAAGAAGCAAAGATGTCTCGTTGGCTAGAGATTGAATTGGCTGTCACTGATGCTTTAGCTGCAACTGGTGTCGTACCAAAAACCATTGCAGAAGAATGCAGGCGTAATGCGCCGGTCATTAATGCCGAATTTGTTGCCCGCGTTGAAGCTCGTGAAGCAATTACTAACCACGATGTAGCTGCTTTTGTTGATGTTTTGCAAGAAAGCATTGGCGCTCCAGCTGGTTCATGGATTCACTACGGGCTCACAAGCACCGACGTTGTTGATACCGGTTTGTGCTGGGCATTACGCGATGCATCGACATTGATTCATGATTCTCTGAATGAACTCATTGATGTCATTACGAATCTCGCAATTACTCATCGCAACACCGCAATGATTGGTCGCACACACGGCATTCATGCAGAGCCCACAACATTCGGCGCAAAGGTTGCCCTGTGGGGCGCACAGGTGAAGCGCGATCGTGAACGAATCCTTCGTGCACGTGATGCAATCGCTGTCTGTAAGTTGTCTGGCGCTGTTGGTACGTATTCCAATATTGAGCCCGACGTTGAAGCTCGAGTTGCTGCACATTTGTCGCTTGTTCCGGTGCCTGCAACACAAGTTGTTGCCCGCGATCGCCATGCAGAATTTCTCTATGCGTGTGCCTCAGTAGGTACCACGCTTGAAGCCATTGCAGTAGAACTGCGTCACCTGCAACGCACCGAAGTGAATGAAGTGCGTGAAGGGTTTGCATCCGGACAAAAAGGTTCCAGTGCAATGCCACACAAGCGAAACCCTATTTCTGCTGAAACCATAAGTGGCTTGTCGCGTGTGTTGCGTGCGAATGCTCAGGTTGGTCTGCAAGATGTACCGCTGTGGCATGAGCGTGATATTTCACATTCGTCTGCAGAGCGCATTGTGTTGCCAGACTCTGCGTCTCTTGCGGTGTACATGACTCGACGCATGTCTCGTTTGTTGTCGAATCTTGAAATTGACTCTGACCGCATGTCTGAGAACTTGAACGCATTACACGGAGTCGTGTTCTCACAGTCTGTACTGCTTGCACTGGTGGAGTCAGGGTTAACACGTGACGATGCGTATCGCATGGTACAAACCGCAGCTGCAGTGGCAATTTCTAGCAAAACACATTTGCGTGATGTTTTGAAAGCGCATACAACAATGCCGCTTACTACCAAACAACTCGATGAAGCGTTCGACTTGCCGCGAGTCTTACGTCATGCGGGCCGCGCAATTGATTCGTTACTGAAGGAATAGGGCCACATAATGTCTGCAGAATTTCCACATACTCCTGATGGTTTGCCACCGTTGTCGCCCGTTTTGGCACGACTTCGTGATCATGTCTTTGAACACTCATTAAAAATGGGTGACTTCACTTTGAAGTCAGGTCGCAAGAGCACATGGTTTCTTGATACCAAGCAAACAATGTGCAGGCCTGACGGAATGATTGCTGTGGCTAATGCCGCCTTCGAGATCATTCCTGCAGATGCAACTGCAATTGGTGGCCTGACAATGGGCGCCGACCCAGTTGCGTACGGAATAGCTGCAGTCGGAGCAACGAAAGGAAGAAACCTGCGCAGTTTCAGTGTGCGAAAAGAAGCAAAAGACCACGGAATTACTGGCCGAATTGCTGGCGCGCTTCAACCTGGTGATCATGTTGTCATCACTGAAGACACGGTGACACGCGGTACAAGTTTGTTTGAAGCAGTTGATGCGGTGCGTGAATTCGGGGCAATACCAATTCTTATTACGGTCATTGTTGATCGTGGAGGCACGTGTGCTGCAATGGCCGCTGATGCCGGCATTGCGTACAAGCCGTTGTTAGGCGCACCTGACCTTGGGTTTGAATTCGGTTCATAAACCGCGCTTCTCAAAACCTCATGCTGAATGGCAAGATGGGTACATGAGAAAAATATTCGCAGTCCTTACCCCACTTGTTTTGGTTGCATCCCTTGCAGCTTGTTCAGACAATGACGCAGACGAAGGCGGTAATTTCCCACCAGACACAACTGAGATGCCAGCTGACTCCACATCAAAAGTTGCTGCACCAATAGAGATCAGTGTCACTGTTGGGACAGATTCTGCTGCAGATCGTGTCGAAGAAGTTCCCCTTGGTTCACAAGTCAATATCACGCTGACAAACCCCAATGCAGATGATGAATTCCATTTACATGATTACGACTTAACTGCGGGCAAAACGCCAAAGGGCGAAGCAGCAGTCATTTCATTTACAGCAGATAAAGCCGGTGTTTTTGATCTTGAAAGTCACGTCACAGAAGAAGTTCTTGTCGTTATCTCAGTCAAGTGACGCTTGCACAATTATTTGAACTGACTCCGCATTCAGGAGATGTGTTCGTCGGTAACGGACACCCATATCCATGGGGTGGTTTGTACGGCGGTCATATTGTCACGCAAGCATTACGTGCTGCGTCACACACAGTTGAAGAAGGCTTTATACCTCATTCGTTGCGTGCGTATTTCATTCGGCGTGGTGAAAACACTGAAACAGTGAGATATGAAGTTGATCGCATTCGTAACGGCAGAAGTTTTTCTACGCGACGAGTTGTCGCACGACAATCAAATGGCGCAATTCTGAATCTTGAAGCCAGCTATCAGCTGCCTGAAGATTCAGCAGAAGTGTCGTCAGTGGCAATGCTGTCTGATGTTCCGTTACCAGGCGACTTAACACCGGCAGAGTCATGGTCTGAACACATTGAACAACGTGATGTTCCTCTTGATTTTGTATCTTCTGATAAACGCGACGGAGCAAAAAGTTTGATGGCGTGGTATCGAACGAAGGAGGACTTCGGTGGCGATCAGTTATTGAATCGTTGTGCATTGGCGTATTTGTCAGATGATTTGCCAACTGGTGCAGTGATTCGCGGAGTGCCAGAACTACGAGAGAAGTGGAATGTTGAAAACTCATTCTTTTCCGCAAGCCTGGACCACACGGTGTGGTTTCATCGTGATGTGGACGCAAGCAAATGGCATCTGTATGAAATGAGTTGCCAGACCTATTTGCATGGTCGTGGACTTGCGTACGGGTATGTCTTCACTGAAGACGGAATACACGTGGCAACTGTCGCCCAAGAAACCTTGGTGCGACTTCGGCAACCGGAATAAACCGCTTGCACACAATGGTGGTCGAGACCGGCGTCGATCCGGTGACCCCACGCTTTTCAGGCGTGTGCTCTGCCAACTGAGCTACTCGACCATTGGCGGTCCGGCTATTGCCGAACCTGACGGTGGCTTTCACCACCGTCTTATTGACGGAAAATACCGCCAATAATGGCGGTCCCGACGGGACTCGAACCCGCGACCTCCGGCT
>Ga0214919_10003395_pt1 | contig 24072 bp, 25 predicted proteins | sample LL1503_MetaG_FD_177994 | JGI IMG/M metagenome (GOLD analysis project Ga0214919, IMG submission 177994) | Freshwater microbial communities from Lake Lanier, Atlanta, Georgia, United States - LL-1503 | ecosystem: Environmental > Aquatic > Freshwater > Lake | place: USA: Georgia | collected... | reverse complement strand
CCAATCTCTAGTCACCAATCACCACTCACCATGAAGGTCTCATTTGCGGCAGCGGGGTGCTCAAGACACGTCACAATAAAATCCACTAGGTTGTCTATGCCCACAAAACTGCGATAATTGTTGATAGAACCAAGCGGAAGAGGGAGGCCGCGGGCAACGAGTTTCAAGAGAGATCTGAAATTTCCCCTGGCACCCACCCCATATTCAATTGTGGGGCGAATAATGACCACCTTCATGATGGTGTCGGCGCTGACTTGAAGTATCGAAATTTATCCTTTTAAAAAGGACAAATTGAAATAAGATCATCCTTTATGGAAAGTCAATTTCGCACAGTCATTCGCCAAAAAATCATTGATGCCCAAGCCGCGCCGCTACTGGTGCTGACGCGCCGGGACGTCTGGTTACCCGCCGTCAAGGCGAAGGCTACGGCGGTGATTGGCATGCGACGAGCCGGCAAGACCAGCCTGCTGTGGCAGATTCTTGCTGACCGCCATGCCAATGGCACGCCGCGCGAGGGCTTGCTTTATTTTAGCTTTGAAGACGAACGCCTCGCTGACATGCAGGTGGGCGATCTCGACCTGATCGTTGAAACGTTCTACCAACTCAACCCCGCATGGCGTGATAGCCGCCGGGCCAGCTTCTTTCTGGATGAAGTCCAGCTCGTACCAGGCTGGGAACTATTTGCCAGGCGCTTGCTTGACAGCGAAAACATCGACCTTTTCCTCTCTGGATCGTCCGCGCGTCTGCTCTCGCGTGAAGTGGCCACCAGCATGCGTGGCAGAGCCATGGAGGCAGTTGTTTTTCCGTTCAGCTTTCGCGAGATGTTGCGCCACGCCGACCGCGAACCGCAAAAACCAACAGACCGCCTGACCAAGGCCGAGCGCTCACAGCTCGACAATTATCTGCTTGATTACCTCGCCCACGGCGGCTTTCCCGAAGCTCAGGGGCTCGATGCCCGCAACCGTTTTGAGCTCTTGCGGACCTATGTCGATGTTGTGCTCCTGCGCGACGTGGTTGAGCGCCACAACCTCAGCCAGCCTCAGGTATTGCACTGGATGGTGCGACAACTCCTGGGCAATGCCGCCGGTGCATTCAGCATCAACAAGTTCCATGCCGATCTCAAATCGCGCGGCGTGGCGGTGGGCAAGGACACACTGCACAGCTACCTCGCGCACCTGGAAGATGCCTTTCTCTTGTGCAGCCTTGATGTTGCCACCGACTCCGAGCGCCGCAGGCAGGTCAACCCGCGCAAGGTGTACCCCGTGGATACCGGGCTGATGGCGCTGTTTGACCGTTCAGGCAAGGCCAATATGGGCCACGCGTTGGAGACGGTTGTCCTGCATGAGCTGCACCGCCGTGGTGCCCAGGTGAACTATGTGCGCACCCCGGCAGGTTTTGAGGTGGACTTTTATGCGCGCAGCCTAGCGGGCAACGAGACCCTGATTCAGGTCTGCGCCGACCTCGACAGCCCCGAGACCCTGGCGCGTGAAGTAAGTGCACTGCAGGATGCCGCCCCGACTTGGCCCAACGCCGCACTACAGCTCGTCACACTCAACCCGCCCAAGGGTAACCCACTGCCGCCCGAGATACAGCTTCACCTAGCACCCGACTGGCTGTTAAAGGGCGACACGAGTTCATAGGGGACTTACAAGCCTTTTAGCCATCTAGCCCCCTCGCCATATTCGTATACAGCTACTCTATTAATAGCGAATCTTGCCTGAATCGCAGATCAAAGATTCGTTTCATTAGTTTTACTGACTTACTATCGCACATCCATCAATGCTTAGCCCTGCGCGATCTTCCTCTAATTACTACTGAGTTCTCCCAATTCCCCACTCACCGCTCCCCAACCACCCTTCCCTAATCCCTAATCCGCGCGAAAGCGCGTCCCGCCCATGCGGTGGCGCGCGTGAGCGCGTCCCGCAACCGCGGGGCCCACTCACCAATCCCTAATTCCCACCCCCTAATGCGCCACCCCTTCTTTCCGTATCACTTTAAAAACTGTCATCCCTAGTATTTTGAGATCCAGCCAAAAGCTCCGATTCTTCAGATACCACTCATCGAGCTTCACTTTTTCTGGAATCGGTAGCTCGTCCCGTCCGTTGACCTGTGCCCAACCGGTAACTCCAGGTGTAAGTTGGTGTACCCCCCCAGCGGTGCGTAAGGCAATCAAATCCTCCTGATTGAACAGGGCGGGCCTGGTCCCAACTAACGACATCTCTCCTCGCACCACATTGATCAACTGGGGCAGTTCATCGAGGCTAGTACGGCGAAGAAGTTTTCCAATTGGTGTGAGAAATTGATCGGGTTCCTTCAAAAGATGAGTTGCCACCTGTGGCGTATTCATCCGCATCGTGCGGAACTTATACATCGTAAACAGCTTGTTGCCTTTACCAACTCGCTGAGTACGGAATAGCACTGGTCCAACCGAAGTCAGCCTGACCGCCAGCACCACCAAAAGAAAAAGCGGCGCAAAGGTCAGGATCAACCCTAGCGCCGCCAGCAGATCAAAGATGCGTTTCATAAAGTTTAAAGGTTTACCACCCACTGACCTACTATCCCACATCCATCAGTGCTTAGTCCTGCGCCGATCTTCCTCTAATTACTACTGAGTTCTTCCAATTCCCCAATCACTAATTCCCCAATCACCAGTCCCCATTAACCAGTCCCTAGTCACCACTCACCACTCCCCAATAACCAATCTCTAGTCACCAATCCGCGCCCTTTGCGACCTCTGCGTGAGTAGAAACTTCCCCAGCCACAAGCCACCAATCTCTAGTCACCAATCCGCGCGTGAGCGCGTCCCGCAACTGCGGTGCCCTCCCACCGCTCTCCTCAACCCCTCATCTACAGACACCGGCGGATTCCACCCAAGGAGTGTGCGCGACTTGGAAATACCGACCTGCAAATTACCGCACAAGCGCTGCACCGCATCACCCTTGCCCAGCAGCAAAGCTACCGCCTGCAAAGCCCAAACCGGAACCGGCAATAAGCGCGCGGGTCGATTCATCGCGCGGGCCAATCGCCGAATTAAATCTGGCGTTGAAAGATCTTCGCCATCGGACACCAAAAAGGTTTGATTGGCTGCGGCGGGGTGCGTCAGGCAAGTCACGATGAAATCCACCAAATTGCTAAGGGCCACCAAGCTGCGCTGGTTGTGCACCGCACCCAGCGGCAAAGACCAGCCGCGCTGCACGGCGCTCATGAGGGCGGCAAAGTTGGCCTTGACCCCGGGGCCATACACCAGCGGCGGACGGATGATGACAACCTCCATGCCGGTGTCGGCGCTGAGCTGGCGCAAAGCCTGCTCGGCTTCGTGCTTACTCTGACCGTAGGCATCTTGCGGGTTGGGTGCGTCCAATTCTGTGAACGCTTTTCCGGAAGAAGTGCTCTCGCCATTGACCTTGACCGAGCTAATAAAAACAAACCGCTTAACACCAGCAATTGCCGCCTGCCTTGCCAAGTTAAGCGTGCCGTCAACATTGACCACCTGGAACGCCGTGTGAGGATGGGACTTTGATTCATTTATCACATGTACGCGCGCTGCCGCGTGAATGACTACTTGCTGCCCCGCAACCGCAAAAGCCCAATCCGTCGTAGCAGTCAAATCATCCAATACATATTGATGCACAGTTTCAAATTTATTCGTTGGCGTACGCAAGGCAACTGCCAAACGTAAATTTTGTAAGGCACAGATACTCTTTGCCAGAGCATGACCGACAAAACCAGTAGCACCCGTAAGTAAAACGTTAATCAAAGCACCTGCCTAAGAAACTTGATGGGGACCCTGAGCAACAGCATAGGAAAACATGAAAATATTTTGTTTTGATGCAGCGATCGTAACATTTCCAAGGTAATAACGAAATTGCTTCGCCACCCAGATGTACTTACACCGCCAGTACGCATCCTCACCCAATGCTTTCCTGTGATGCAGAATTTGGCGCCATCGGTTGATAATAAACGTACTAAGAAATCGAAATCAGCGGCAATTTTGTAATCGAGCTTGTAAAGGCCAACACGATCATATGCAGATTTGCGTATAAATATCGCTGGGTGAGGCGGCATGAGTCCTATTTGAAACATCCATGGCTGGAAACCTAGCGCTCGGTAAGTACGAAGAGGTCTTGCTAAGTCAGATTTTGCAACAAAGTCAACGTCACCCATTACGACATCTAATGATGGATCAAAAGAAAAAGTGGAGGCAACTTCATTCAAAACACTTGAATGAACATAAAAATCGTCAGAGTTGAGAATTCCGATTACTTCCCCGGTGGCAAGCCGAACTCCCTTATTCATAGCATCGTAAATGCCTTTGTCGGGCTCAGAAAAAAGCTTGATCCAAGGATTATGATTAGCTTTTACCAAATCAATCGTGGCATCAGTTGATCGTCCATCTATGATTAAATGCTCTAAATCCTTATATGCCTGTCCCGCGACTGATCGAAGGGTATTAATAATGGTTTTTTCACCATTGAGTGTGACGGTTATGATACTGATCTTCATGTCTCAAGTCTGTAGACTGATGCTGGATAAGTTTGATTCTTTTTTGCGACGAATAATCCAATTACCCATCACCAGAATGTCCATCTTAGTCCGCAGAAAGCAGGCTAGTGCCTCTTCTGGCTTACAAACTATTGGCTCATTTTCATTGAAAGAAGTATTGAGCAACATCGGAACACCTGTGATATCTTTAAAGACACTTATTAGTCGGTGATAACGTGAGTTGACGTCGGCATGAACCGTTTGTAAACGTCCAGATCCATCCACGTGGGTAACCGCCGGTATGATTTGGCGCTTTTCGGGGCGGATCGGATAAACCTGCATCATAAAAGGAACATCATCGTCATATTCGAACCACTCAGATACGCTTTCTCGCAGGATCGAAGGCGCAAAAGGGCGAAAAGATTCACGGCGCTTGATCTTTAGGTTGAGGATGTCCTTCATATCAGCCCGACGTGGATCACCAAGGATCGATCGGTTGCCCAAAGCTCGTGGACCCCATTCCATCCGCCCCTGAAACCATCCAATGACTTGTCCCTCGGAAATGGCTTGTGCCGTTTCTTGGACCAGCTCCTCCTCATCTTGTATGTGTCGAATAGTGCATTCTGCGGCGACGAGTTCTTTTCGATCACTTTCTAGCAAACTCTCAATAACAGAATCGCTGAACTGTGGACCGAAATAGGCGTGGTTCATGCGGAATCTCGGCTTGACCTCTCCCAGGTCGGCCTGCAAAGCAAACGCAGCTCCTATTGCGCCTCCAGCATCACCGGCTGCTGACTGTATGTAGACCTTCTTGAATGGCGTATTGCTATAAATCTTGCCGTTGGCTACAGAGTTCATTGCACATCCACCGGCCAATGCCAGAGCGCCCATCTTGTGTCGCGCGTGGATTTTGTTGAGAAGGTGAAAAAATGCTTCTTCATACATGGCCTGAGCAGAACGAGCGAGATCTTTATGGCGTTGCTCAAGAGGCTCATCTTTTTGCCGCCGAGGGCCTAGCAAGTCTTCCAGCGCCTGCGTAAAGAGCAACATGACTCGTGGCTCGCCAGTCTCCCATTCATCTTCAAGTTTTTCGCGATGGTGACGGAAGTAATCCAAAGCCAACTTGTAGGAACCGTCATTCTGGAGAAGAACGATCTTTCTCATCTCGGCCAGATAGCGCTCCTGCCCATAAGGAGCAAGTCCCATGACCTTGTACTCGTCACCCCAGTTGGGAAAACCAATGTACTGAGTTATCGCCATGTAAAAAATACCCAGCGAGTGCGGGAAGTAAACCTTATCCTCAACATCAATCATGCTCCCATGTCCTTGGCCCCAAGCCGCACTAGCAAAGTCGCCAAAGCCATCGACTGAGACTACCGAGGCGTCTTCATAGGGCGATACGCTAAATGCCGAAGCCAAATGAGCCAAATGGTGCTCAACTGGACGTAATTCACCTTTGAACCTATAGCCCAGGAAAGCCTTCTCGAGTTCTTCAATCGCCCCGATGCGCTCACGCTTGTTTTTGATGCGATCAAGCACCATGGAAAGGTCTGGCCTCTGTAACACCATGAAGCTCAGCTTGCGGCCAACATTTGCCTTTGCATCTTGGTTGATGGCCACGTAGCCAACATCAGACAACTTCAGCCCTGCGGATTCTAAGCAGTAGCGAATGGACTCAGTGGGAAAGCCCGCCCAATGCTTTACGCGACGAAACCGCTCTTCTTCAGCTGCAGCAAGCAAAACGCCATCTGCCACTAGGCAGGCAGAAGAGTCACTATGGTATGCATTTACACCAATAATTATTGACAAGATAGCTCCTTTAAGTTTTTTGCGAAATCCACTCAACCGTGAGATCCACTGCAGTCGGTAAGTCGTAGGGAGTGTCTCCTACAATTTGTTGCAAAGAATTGAGATCAAAGACTGCTTCGGTAAGGAGGTTTTGCAGTCGTGGCGTAGAGAGCGGCACACGCCTGATCCCAAAAGCCCTAAGGACATCTCCGCCGCGAGCCACTCCTCTTAGCAATGCAAGCGGGACTTCACGAGCGGGGCGAGCTCCGGATCTCTTAGCAATCAAATTTGCCCACTCAAGCAATTCGATAGGCTCATAGTCAGCCAAGTAAAACATTTTACCATCTATCGACGAATAATCAGAACACTTCATGAGTTGTTCGAGTTGGTAAACACTATTACCAACAAAACCATATGAGCGACGAATGCGACTACCGCGGGGATGAACATAGTGCCCACTGGAAACGGCCTCAAAGAAGTCTCGGTAAGGGACGCCAAACCAAGGGCCCCACAATGATGTAGGCCTCACAATAGTCCAGGGAAACTTGCCATTTGCGTTAGCACGAACGAGCTGCTCACCAATTACCTTGCTTTGACCATACACAGTATTTGCTGAGTAGTCCAAGTCGCCTTGAGGCTGATAGCCGAGTCGACACACGAGCATGGAGGATGCAAAGATCACACGCTCAAGCCTTGGTAACCTTGAGGCTGCCTCAATCAAATTGCTGACACCTAATGTATTTGCCGCGTAATCATCTAGGATTAGACCATCAAGGTCAGTACGAGCACCCATGTGAAAGATGAAATTCGGTTCAAAGTCCTTACACACGCGCTTTAAGTTATCGCCATCGCGCAAGTCAAATTTTCTCCAATACTTAGTATGTGCCAAATGGCGAGGGGCTGAGATGTCTACGTTAAGGATATCCCATCCATTAGAACCGTAGCACTCAACCAGATTGGTTCCGACGAATCCAGAACCGCCTGTTATCAAAATTTTGCTCATGTTTATACGCTCTTTCTGTTTACCTGCTTGAGACGCGATGCTAGACTGCGTAAAATGGAGTGACCAAAATAAAAAGACGGCCGATAAAGTAAGAGAACAAAGAAATACTCAAGGATCAAACTGAAGGCGAATCCAACAAAACACAGAACTAAAGTAACCACCGTTCCGCACGAGGCAATACGCTCGATAAGCGCTTGATCCTTGACTCCTATCAGCACCCCATCGAATTGGTGCATTATTTGAACCACCGCAGCAGCGCCAAGCCAAACAAAACCCCAAGTGAAATTGCCAAGATTTGGGACCACTATGTTAACAAACTCTGCCAAGTGAATCACGGCTTGTACCCCTGACACTTTAATGACACTCCGAAGACCGGTCGCGCCACACATGTCGACCCTATGGAATACATCTGGCTTCGACCCAGCTCGCGGGACAGCTAAATCGACGCCAATACTGGTCATCCCTTTTCGCTCTAGAGCATTAACAACAGCCGAACCGATAAACCCCGAACTACCTGTGATTGATACTTTCATAGTAATCCCATTAACCTTTCCGGCTCAAGTGCCGCTTAATCCCTGCGTAATAGACATTTTCCATTTTATTAACAATCGTATCCCACGAATAGTAACGGACTACAAATTCCCTCCCTTTTCGCCCCATTTCCACCAGTGCGTGCCTGTCTTTGAGTAATTCGCCCATCGCCTTTGCCATAGCACCTGCCTCTGACGCAACTACACGGCCTATGCCAGAGGTCTCGACCTCTGGAAAGTGGCACCCCGGTGACAGCAAAACAGCCGTTGAATTTGCTAACGCCTCCAGAACTGCCATTGAAAAACCCTCGGTATCTGAAGGCAGACAGAATAAATTAGATCTCCCCAGCAAATCCTGCTTCACGTCACCAGTCACCATCCCCGTAAATATTACACGCTTCTGCAGTCCCGACTCCTTGATCTCTGCCTGAAACTTCTCAAGAATGCCGAACTCATCGGGCCCAGCCATGACCAGTTTGGCATGAGGAAACTGCCGCTCAATCTTCATAAATGCACGGAGCAACCGGTCGGCTCCCTTTATTGGATGTAGCCGCCCCATGAAAAGAATCATTAAATCATCAGGTTCAATCCCCCAAGCACTGCAGGTGCTATTACCGCAACGTTTAGTTTTAACAATATCAACGCCGTTAGGAATGATTTGGCACTGCGTCTGCACGCCCAAGGCTCGATAACTGCGCACTTCCGCCTCTGTCAAGGCAATGAGCGTATTTGCCCTGCGCATGATAGGACGCTCGATAGCTCTAATATAAAGCCTTTTTTTAAGACCGCAAAATTTAAGACATTCTAGATCAAAAACGCCACGCTGATGATAGAATAATGGTTTATGATGGCGTATAGCCGCCCAACCTGATGCACACGTGGGATAGACATAGGGCATTTGTGTATGCACCACATCAATAGTAGGGAGGATCCGATCAAGTTGAGCCCTCATAGCTGGTGCGTATAGAAACCCCATAGATTTGGCTAAATATGGAATAAATGGCAACCACCTCTTAATCGGCTCCTCGCGCTTGAAATACCAGACCTGCACACCCTCAACATCAATGGGTTGATCCGTCGGCACATCCAAATCCTCGTCCAAGTTAGAATTAGTTGTGAAAACGATTACCTCATGTCCCAGACGCACCAGCCGTTCAGCCACCGCGGATATTGTATGTATTGGTCCGCCAAGCCGATACGCGGGCTTGTAGCCCGGGGCTGCATAAAGAATTCTCATGACTACATCCTAGCTCGGCGAGAATAGCAGAACTTCCTTACTTCGCTCCCTTGCCTACATAACTACCGCGACGGAAAACTTCCACATTTTTCATGCCAGCATCCTCAAACCAGCGACGAAGTGCACTTAGTGTCTGTGGCTGATCATACTTAGGCGCAAACATATCAAAAGTATCCAAAACAGCCCATTCCTTCAACAAGCTATATGAAAGAGGTAGCACCCCATCATAATTAACCACAGGGATAACGTAACGCAATTTACGCCCTATTTTCGGAATACGCCCAATCACAAGACTTATAGGAAGAAACCACTCTACCATTAGTTCGACAATCCTGAACAAAAGTTGTTGAGGTGCTCTCTTGGTTATGGGACGCAACCAGTATTTCGGCCATAGGATATTTAGTAGTAAATCTGGATAAACATCCACAACGAGTTGTCCTCCTGGGCGCAACTGTTTTGGTAGTGCCAGAAAGCTTGCCATGACATTTGGGGTGTGCTGAAGGACCCCCAGACAATACACAAAGTCAAAACCACCAAGATCAAACGGCAAATGATAAATATCGCCTTGGATCACATTTAAGTTCTTGCAAGATCCATGATTAGCCCAGCAGGCATCAACTGCAGAGGAGTAATCAAGCGCGACAACTTCAGCGCCTGCTGCCAGGGCAATCTCGGTAAATCGTCCGGCGCCACAACCTACGTCCAGCACGCGCTTACCATTGAGCATAGCCGGCGTTCAACCTGACGATTCGAAAAGACGATCCCTTGGAAGTGGTACCCCAGTGTAACTGTCTAGTTGCGTTTTGCGGAATTTATTCCACTGAAAACCAAACCCCTTGGCAAGTTATCCGCATGTACAAAACGAGGAATCGAGTTTTTAATAGGATACCGATGCTGTCCATCTTCCGAAACTAGCCAACCCACCTCGATCACTTTTGAGTCACCTTCATCTATTACAGCCACCAACCTTTTGCCGGTTTTTGGGCAACGCAGTCGATCCAATAGCTCAGTTTTCACAATCAGCTTACAGCAAAATTAAAAACTGGCCTTATATTCACGCCGCCATAATTCAAACAGCACTAGCGTAAACAGGCGCTCGCCGTTGTTACGCCCCTTTTCTTGTCCATTCAGCAAACCCTCAACTGCTTGCCTGTCGAAGCTACATTGCGGGTCGCGCAGCACTTCATAAAATAGATTGCGAAACGCGCCACCTTTTAACCACGCTTTCAGCGGAATTGCAAAGCCTTGCTTCCGTTGGTGGTCGAACTCTGGCGGGAGAACGCGCCGAGCTAAGTGTTTAAGCAGGATTTTCTTTTTTCCGATTGTCGCCTTTAAGTAGTTCGGTACCCTGTTAAAGGCAAACTCGATCAGGCGATAATCCAAGAAAGGCGCTCGCACCTCCAAAGAGTTGAGCATGCTTGCGCGGTCCACTTTTACCAGAATGTCTTCCGGCAAGTAGCTATAAAAATCCTCGCGAGTAGCACGTTGCAGAAGGCTTGAATTAAATCCTATCCGACTCTGGACGATACTTTCGGCTGCCGCCTTCCAGTTTTTTTGCGTTCCCATGAGGCACCGGCGAGTGGCCTGATCAAATGGACCCGCAAGAGCAGGCAAGTTCTTCTGTAGATCCACCCCGAGTCCCTGCAAATAATTGCGGCCCCTCACGCCGATCTGTAAATGTCGTTCTGCTGCAAAGGCTATCGCACAACGGCATATGCGCGGAATTAATCTCAGGCGACTCTGCATCCACAGCATGCGGCTGTATTTGTGATAACCGCCAAATAGCTCATCTCCACCGTCGCCCCCCAACGCCACCGTGCAGTGTTGACGCACTAATTGACTGACTAAATACGTTGGGATCATTGAGGAATCAGCTACCGGTTCGTCGAACTGACGGGCCAGAAGCGGCACTAGATCCGCTGTCGCAGGGATTCCTTCAAGCTCAATATGATCGGTGCTAAAGTGCCGCGCAATCAGTCGGGCATGGCTAGTTTCGTCATGCTCGGCATGCCCAGGAAATCGAATAGTAAACGTCTTTACTTTGCTCGATGCGCGAATTGCCATGGCTGTCACCAAACTTGAATCCACGCCTCCACTCAGTAGAATACCAACAGGAACTTCTGCCACCATTTGTCGGCGTACCGAATCTTGCAATAGATTTTCAAGCTCATTTAGGAGCGCGCCTTCGTTCACGGGACCAGCTGAGGTACCTAACTGCGGCGGTTGCCAGTATCTCCACACTTTGCACGCACCATTATTCAGATGAAACAGTATCGCGTGTGCTGGCCGCAGTTTGTTGAACTCTCGCAGGATGCAACGCTCTCCAGCCACATACCCCGCAGCCAAGTAACAATCCATCGCCTCAGGTTCAATTCGCCGCGGCAGGGTAGAGTCTGCCAGCAACGCTTTCAGTTCCGAGGCAAAACGCAATTCACCGCTTGTCTGGCGATAAAATAGCGGCTTTTCGCCAGCTCGGTCCCGGGCAAGAAATATCGTTTGTTGCCGGGCGTCAAATAGTGCGAGGGCAAACATGCCATTCAATTGGGACAGGCACTCGGTTCCCCACTCGCGATAGGCCGCCAGAAGAACTTCCGTGTCAGAATGAGAGCGAAAGGTGTGACCTTTGGTTATAAGTTGGACGCGTAATTCCTGATAATTATAAATCTCTCCGTTAAAGACGATGCTCAGATCGCCCGATTTATCGTGCATAGGCTGATGCCCGGCAGACGACAGGTCGATGATGGATAGTCGGCGATGAGCTAGGCCGACACGTCCGTCCGCTGACCACCATTCGCCAGCATCATCCGGACCGCGATGTATCATGGCATCGCGCCCGGCCACCAACCACGCTCTCTGGGCTATTGGAGTTTGAGAGGCTATTCCTACGATTCCGCACATATAATTAATTCAGTGTGACTGTTGGAGTCGTTAAGCCAATGTCGATTTGTATATTCTTTCGTATTCAGTTGCCATTTTTTCTAAGGTGTACTTCTCAACTTGACACCTTGCGACAAGGGCACGCCCCTTTGATTCTTTCTTATTAAGCAGTCCATACAGAATGGCATTAGCCGTTTGCGGAGTGTCCCAAGGGTCGACAAAAAGTGCAGAACTCTCATCAAGAAGTTCTCGATGGGCAGGGATATCGGAAACTATAACCGGACATCCACTTGCCATAGCCTCCAAGACTGTGTTAGGGCATCCCTCGTATGCGCTTAGCGATATGAAGAGATTAGCTGTTTTCATAAGACCCCAGATAGAGGATTCCGAAAGAAAGCCAAGAAAACGCACGTCTGCCTCAAGCCCATACTCCTTCATACATAACTCTAATTCATTGCGCCCTAGCCCATCTCCAGCCAAAACAACTTGTATTTTTTGCGCTTTGCTTGCAGTCCTCAAGGCTTTAAAGAGCAAGGCCACATTCTTCGTTTCAATAAGTCGGCCCACAAATAGTATGATAGGAGCCTCTGACATTGAAAAGCCTGTTGGCACCACAGTCCCACATCGATCAATCCTGTCTAGGGGTACCCCATTATATATAATATGACGCTCAGCTTTCGGAGCCTCGTTTTTCCAGTATTCACCCCCACCCTTGGAATTGGAAACGATCGCACTTGCCCAAGAAGCTACCCATACCCGAAAACGGTTTTTCCATGTTCTTGAATAGGCCTCTTCAGTGCTGGATTCTCGTAATATGAGTGGGGTACTTGTAAGCTTTGCCGCGATCCCACCTAGAATATGCATTTGCAAAATCCAAGTCTGGATGATGTCTGGTTTGATACGACGAATAAGGCAGATTATTTGCAAAAGCAAAAACGGATCGTAATTGGAAATTGATGTGAGGGAATGCAATGTAATACCATGGGTATTCGGGTTGTTTGCAGCAGTTTTAAGATGGCCAACGTGCACTTCATGACCAATTTTAGTTTGCTCCTTTGATAGATAGCAAAATTGTCGCTCGGCCCCTCCCCCTGAAAGATGTGGAAGAAGATGAAGAATACGCATCAGAAGCCGCTTCTCATGCCTGCCAACGGCTTCACTGCTTGAGTAAAAGCACCGGAAGTTCTTAGATCATTCTCAGTCAACTTTAGGAATCTTCTTGCCAGACTTTCCCGTGGAAGAATTTGCCCCCTCTTTCTGATTTCGCTGATAATTTCAAACCCGGCTCTTCCCAAGGCTTCAATATGGTCGGAGTGGGCAAGGCGATTTATCAGATAGGGTCTATTTCCCTTTAGGAATCGCCACGCGAGTTCAGAAAGTGTCCAGTGGCCATTCCAGTCACGTGCATAGCCATGCGATTTATTGTCAATCGCATGTGACATTAAGCCGCCTGGTCGCAAATATTTATGTAGTGACCTATATGTTTCGTATACTTTCTCAACATGCTCCATCACAGCTTGGGAAAAAACCATACCGAGTCCCCCTGCCGATTGATCCAGCGAGGCCTGCTGCCACGGAGCGATATAAGAAATATGAACAGCTTTTACGTGTCGAGGGTCAACCAACGCCTTATGAATGCCAAAATCTTATTAGAATAAAGACTCGTTTAGCAATTCATTCGTCAGAAGCTAGATTGAGGAAGAGTAATCCTCTAAGACTGGGGAAACATTTGGGAATTCTTTTATGTCAGGAATTGGGTCTCGACGCCTAAAAGAATAACCAGTTCATCAAGAATCGTTCTGTTGCGTTCACTGTTAGCATGAGCCTTTGCATCCAGTTCGTAGTATGTTTTACTGCCACTTAAGATTGCGCACAATCCGATGCCCAAGGAATCTCCTAGGCCCGGATCAGCAATGCTCTCAATGTGTTTTAATCCCGCCTTATACGCCATAACCTGATGCCTCATCCAAACTGCATAACATTACCTTGCCGAAACAGTTCCACCCGAACTCGAGCAAAAGCATTGCCTAGCCTCGGGAATATGCGTAGCCAACCCCTTTAGGTAAGTTGGCGGTTTAACCTGAATGACTCAATGTCTTCAGGTTTAGCATTTTTACAAACACCATATTATTTTAGCACTATAGAAAATAGTCAGAAATCTGTTCAATATCATATAAATCTTGCCATCGAAGATAACACGCCTCGAATCTTTTGACATACCCCGACACATGTAGTTTTAACTTGTCAAATAATTACGAAACGTATTAGATGACAAACAAAGGCTCAATCCCATATACTTTATTATAGATGAGAATTCGCAACAGGCTGATTAACGGCACAACGTTTAATTTTATTGCCGTAGCTTTTAATCAGGGAAGTACGCTATTCGCTAACATTAGCATTGCGCGAATACTTTTTGAGCAAGGTTTTGGCAAATATGCAATGGTTCAGGGCACTCTCCTCACCATATCTTCTCTTTCACAAATCGCTACAGGCTATACCGCTTCTAAATATATTGCCGAATTTCGCACAAGTGATCCGAAGAAAGCCGGACGAATCGTCGCAGTGTGTGAGATTGTCTCCGCCGCTTCGGCAGGCTTGGGGATGTCGGTTTTTATTCTTATTGCCCCTTGGTTGGCAAACAACGTACTTAAAGACCCAGCTCTTACGAATGCGCTTATGGTCGGATCGGGTTATATCTTTTTCTCTGCAATCAACGGATACCAGACAGGAGCGCTTTCCGGATTGGAAGCATACAAAAGCCTGGCCAAGGCAGGTTTGGTAAGCGGAATCGGAGCTGTGGCTGCTATTTATCTTGGTGCCCTTTGGGGCGGGGTAAATGGCGCTATCATTGGATTGAGTTTAAGCGCTTTTATCCGTTGGTATGTTCACAAAGTGTGGCTTCGCATTGAAGTTAAATTGCACAATATATTACCCGTATACAGCGACAGCTTCCGACAGGAAAAAAGTTTGGTCCTGAAATTTGCCTTTCCTGCGATTCTTGCAGGTTACTACTCTCAACCCCTTATCTGGCTCGGCAGCTACTTCCTAGTGCGCCAACCTGAAGGTTACCAAGAGATGGCGTATTATTCAGCGGCGTTCAACATAAGAAGTATGCTACTGTTTGTCCCTGTCACAATTAATGGGGTAATGTCGTCTATACTAAATCATTTGAGGGGGTGTGGAAATGAAAAAATATATGCACTTCTATTTAAATATAATGCAGTTTTTGTTCTTGCAAGTACATCGGCGGTAGCACTGCTACTAGCAACCTTTAGTGATATTTTTCTTAGGCTATTTGGAAAGAATTTTGCTGAAGGAAAAACAGTTCTACTGATACTTTTGGCTTCCGGTGTGTTAGAAGCATTCGCTGGTTCCTTATATCATCGCATTCAAAATGCGGGAAAGCTCTGGCTTTCATTTGTTTGCATAAACGTTCCGCTAAGCCCACTTTTCGTAATCGTTGCAATTTTTCTTGTACCAAGACAAGGTGCAATCGGGCTAGGAATCGCAAATATTATTATGACGAGCCTCACGCTGGTCATAGTCGTCATGCTAGCCCATCACATCAGTAGGCATAAAAACCTAAATCATAATAAGTCTCAGTTTGTTTAAACAGAAAGAATTATTTTATCCTTAATATTAATAAACCTTGCCTATGCAAGCATAGGATAATTGACGCGTAGTAAAAAGTCGTTTATGATCCATCAGCATTTAAATAATGGGGGTTTTTATTAAATTTCTCTGTCATCTGCTTTTGGCCGCCTTAAATCAACATTTACGCTTGAATAATTGCTTATACGTAGTAAAATTAAAAATGGAATAATTTCCCAGACTAGGTTTGACAATAGACTGCCTGTCGTATCTCTGAATGTGTAATAGACCTTAAGACAAAAATACACATACACCACAGTTGCCAAAAATTCGACTTGATGTTTTAGATACCAGTTATGGAATCGGGCAAGGAGATATCCTAAGAACGCGCCCCGCAGAAAGAGTTCCCACAAACCGAAACCCACTATCGACTGAGAAATAACACCCCACATAAAACCGCAACCGGTTTTACTAAGACCTAACTCTTGAAGATACCATTCAGATGCAGTGGTTTTTGTAAATGGCAATATTTGTTGTGGCGGTAGAACACCTATTACGTCATTGAAGCTCAAATAAAATGGAAAGTAGTCGCTATTCCTCATCCGCTGCATAACATCATAAGCCGTGGCCAACAGAGACTGAAATTCATTATTTGCGGAAAAAATACCTCCTTGGGTTTGCGAAAAGTCGATCTGCAAAGTTCTAAAACTGTCATAGGAGCGATAAATCCCAGAGAAAATAAACAGCGTGAGCAGCAGCGAGGAAAGCGCAACCAGTTTATTCATAGTAAAGGGTTTAATCATTCTGTGATAAAGTAAAAGCACCGACATAAAAAACAACATCGATTCCGTGCGAGCTCCTTTAATAAAATAGGCGCTAATTAGTTCCGCGAGTACCCATAAAGGCAGAATAAAAAACCATTTTCCCTCTTTAATTCGGCTAAAAATAATTAGAAGAAAGCCTAATTTAAATAAAAATAAAATTCCCACTAGCTTGCCTGTTATTTGCACAATTACTAAAGGCAAATTGGCAATATTCTTCAGATTTTGTTCCATGGCATTTGACTCATAGCTAACATTAGTATTAACTCCGCTTATATTTTGCAAGAAGAGGAGATATGCAGTAATTGCGAGAAAACACAATATAATTCTTTTTCGAGTAGCAGGGTTCGGACTGATAACGTTGCCTACAATTAACACACTCTTTGCACGAAAGCATGAATAGAAAACTACAAATGATAAAAGATAAATTATGTGCCTTAAATGGAATAAACCTAACTCGACTGGCGTGATCTTAAATGACTGTAATCGGCTATCGCTGAATTCACCAAACTGCATGTCCCCTGCCCAATAATTTATTAGTGGATAAACAGTATAAATTAGAGTTGCAAATGAACAAAATATGCCAATATCAAAGAATGGTATTCTTTGATCGCGATCCCAAAGTGTCATCCATAGCCAAAGCACCATAAATAGGCATGCGAATCCTGGTAGCGCGACATATCTCTCATCACTAGTCACGAATACCAAGACAAAAGAAAATAAAATGATGGTAGCAGATAACACTACAATCTTCCTATTTCTGTAACGCATTTAGTTTTATTTAACTAATTTAGATCCAGCTTCTGCATGGCTGCTTTGATAAGCTCACTCGCTTTTATAAGTTGCTTAGCGATCTTGTAGTCCTGTCGCGTTCGCATAAATCCGTTTAACGCTATTTGCCTACGCTCTTCGTCGTGCACAAGGTAGTATTTTATTGTCGAGATAAGTTCCTCTACGTTCTTATATGAAATGATCTCATTTCCAACCGAAAAGAATTTATTCAAATGTTCCCCGCCATCAGAAATCTGCATGACGCCATTGGCCGGAAGGTCAAACAGACGATAACTACCTACCGTATAATCCCCTCTATTATGAATATTGATACCGATCTTCGCCCTTTGGTAAAGTTTGACGTAATCAGTAAAAGCAACTGACTTGACCCATCCTGGAAAACCATATTTTAAATTAAAATAGACATTTTTTTTAAAACTTGTCAAACCATGAAGTCGTAACTTTGCCCCAAGTGCTTTTTTTACGGCAGCAATAAGTGGCATTTTGTTTAAGTAAAGTGCTCCGATAAATATAACGTCAATGTCACGCACTCCAGATAGAATATCTGCGTCCGTCTTCGAAGAGTCAGAAATTGCATCAAAAGAAGCAAGTGGCCAAAAATCCATTCTTTTCGCCCCGCAGTAGACCAGCTTCTCCTCCATTCCCATATCTCTGCTATAGGCGGGACTGTGGTAAAGAATATGATCATAAGCATGCAAATACGCAAAGTCCCGGTCATATGAAGAGATGGGTCCATCTGCAATCCGCAATACATTATAAGTCTTTAACTTACGCAAGAATTCTGGATGATAAGGAGGACAGGTATCTACCAAAAAGACGTCTGCACCTGTTCCCTGAATTTTTTTTCCAATGTCCTCATACAACCGAATCAATCCTGGGTGTCTCTGATAATAGATGTCATCGAGAAGCTGTGCTCGGTTGTAGCCCTTCGGATTAAGATATGGATCATGATTAAAAGGAATAAATTCACATTTAGGCGTTGAAGCACAGGCAATTTCTCTAGCCCAATATTCTGCTTCGAATCCTTTTTTATTAAATGAATAAATGATTTTCATTACTTTTTCCGAATTTCAAGAACCAGCATTGGCGAAACAATATCAACTGGGAAAAACTGTATTAGCCCCAAGGCATTGACGCCAAGGGAAATGAGTTTAGCAACAAAGCGAGGAAGTCTCTTGTCGAAGTTTACGATCCAAGGCGACATGAATCCAAAGGGGTAACTTTGCGCACTTTCTACATCTGGCGACTTTACCAGAGCCACCAAAGCACTAGGTTTCATGATTTCTAGATTATGCAGGGATAAATTCGGAGCATCAAACCAGCCTTGGAGCTTGCCATAAATTCCCCCGTAGTTTGGAACAGCGATCAGAGCCACACCACCCGGCTTAACGAGATCAATATGTCTTTGCACGGCAGGGCGAACATCGTCGAAATGTTCGATAACTCCGAAACTTGCCACTACATCAAAAGAACCTAGCGGCATGTGATGATTGAAAAGGTCATCATGGAAAAAAGTTCCTTTTAACTCCAATGCCTCGAACAACTTACAACATTTAGCGATTCCTTCTTTTGAATAGTCAAGGCCAGTGACATCTGCTTTCAGTGCTTGAGCTGCCCAGGCCAGTATTTTACCGGGCGCACACCCGATCTCAATGTATCTACTGCCTTCTTTAACATACCGCTGAAGGAGTTGCGTCATATTTAGCACACTAACATTGAACTTTGATGGTACCCTGTATCTGATTGGCTTCTCTGATACAGCCTCCCAATATGCACGCTCAGTTTTACGTCCTTCGTTATTCTGCATTTTGATTTTGCTCCAAAGTAAACTTAACTGTCATATTAGTGTTAACTAAAACACCTTTAATAGATTAACACACCCTTTCTTGCAACTACCCCAATATATATGACCTCCTGACCTCTCATTCCATTTATATGTGATTCTTTGGTGGCCAACAAACAGAAAAAAAACGATAGTGCTGAGGGAAAGCCTCAAGACAATAACTTTTATGAATCAGACAGATAAACTTATTAGGACTTATTTATTTCCATTATATCGGCCGCTCTTTAAAACATAATTATAGCTTGAGTTCCAATCTTTATTTCGATAGTGACTAATAATTTCAAAATGCTTTTCAAATCGATTTACAAGATCGGCTACGCGAAATGCCTTCATACCAACTTCCCAAAAGTGCAGCTTTGAACAATACCGCGGATTTACGCCATCAGGTTTGTGAAAGTAGTTAAACAAATCTAAGATTAAGGATAAGTCAATGCCCTTCAGATCCATTTTCCATCGAAATTGAAAATGCCGTCCTGCTACTGGTAAATACACCAGACAATATCTGCCAACTCTGGACAATTCTTTCAGGCATTGGTCTAGATACGGAAGCGCGAGATGTTCTAATACGTGGGATACAATGACTGCATCAAAACTTTTGTTTGAGAAGGTAGAGAGATCATTGACACTACCGATCACGTCTGGACTGAACGTGTTATCGATATCGAAGGTAGTTACTTTGTATCCTCTCCATTTTAAGACTGCAGTGTCGAGACCTTGACCTGGTCCGACAATTAAAATTTCTTTAATATCCTGTAATGACTGTATATCGCGATACTGATAATAAGTGTTTACGAAGTTTGACAGGTTGAGTTGAGCCGCCCACTTCACTCGGTCGATCGGCATTACGGAGGGAACAGGAACATTAATATCTATTAATTTTTGCATATAATTAAGACCTAGCAATAATATTAATAGACTTTTCAGTTAGTTTCCCATGCGATGAAACTCTCGCTCTTAATTCCCTAATGCTCTGATACTCCTCATCACAGTCAACATGGAAAAATCTATACCCGAACTGTTTAAGAAGAATAAAAGGATTTCTCAAAGGGTTTGCGAAGTTGGGGCCCCAAGCTTCCATAAGAATAATCGGATGCCATCGTGTCAATAATTCTTTTGCACCACTAATAACAGAGTGTTCATTGCCGTCTACATCCAGCTTAATAAAATCTACCCGATTAATCCCTTGGTCGTAGCACCACGTATCCAGTTTTATGAAGTTCACCGAACATGGATAATCATTTCTTTTGCCAGTTGTGGGCCAGCTGGACCTAAACTCGATTTGTTGCTTTTCTTTATTATGATCTGATAAAGCGACTCGTGCTGTTCTTATGTTGAGTGCTAGGTTTAGGGCTGTATTTCTAGTCAATTTTTTGTAAGCATATTCTGTAGGTTCAAAAGCCCATACCATGCCATTGTTTCCTACTGTCTTAGCTAATTGTAAGGCATGAGCACCAACATTTGCCCCTATGTCAAAAACAATCATTCCAGGTTTGCAATATTTTACGATAGCATTCTTAACGTCAGGCTCATATCTTTTTAGGAAGAGGCAAACGTCTATTGTTTCGCCTAGATCGAGATCGTATCTAATCTCATCTATCCGTGCCATCGTCTTCCTGTTTTTGACAGTCGCACAAAAAAAACGAAAGTAATACAACCTTATTATTCGTGATGGCGTAGCAAGGTAGAGACTGCGTAGAGCATTAAATATGATGTGTTTCATGAATGCCATTAAAAATTCCAAATCGATATTTAGTTATTTTCTTTTTACAGGACAGTTCTTAAATTGTTTTACCAAAAATACAAGCAAACTCACTTTTTGGACTAAAAAAACCACCGTAATTATATCCTTAATTCAAATCGACGAAAACACCCTAAAAGAGAAAACTTTTGAAATACTAATAGTACCTGAGGCAATACATGCGTGTATTTTTATCCTTTTAATTTAGGATACTAGTATTTTTAAATACGGCCGCGTTAGCTTGTGCAAAATGTATTTGCATAACATTAGATATATTTACACTTCAATCTACGTCAGGTTTTGTTTGGCATAAGGATTGATTGTTGGTCTGAATCTACTTATTAATAAGACTTTCTTCGTGGGCTCCGTTACTTATTGCATGCTTCAAAATGACTCATAATGAAAGCGTCTTGTTTTTGCAAACAGCTTAGGCACTCCATCTTGAATACGAACAGTCGGCGTATAGCCGATATTGTTTCTGGCTTTGGAAATATCGGCTAAAGAATGACGAATGTCGCCTTTTCTACATTTCAAGTAGACTTTTCTTGAAGGCGGATTTTTTGTTTTTGTGCTCAGTGCTAGGTGTTGGACGTTGTTAAGCGTGGAGACGATTATTTCGTGCAGCTCATTCAAAGAAGTGCGATACCCACAGGCAACGTTATAAATCTGGTTTAGGGCTTTTTTAAATTTGGTGAGGCCGGCTAGAAGATTCGCCTGGACGGCGTTGTCGACATAACAGAAATCTCGGCTGGTTTTTCCATCTCCGTAGATCTGTACGGTGTCTCCCTTCCGGATCGCAGCAATCCACCGCGGGATTACGGCGGCATATGGCCCGTTCGGATCTTGGCGTGGCCCGAACACATTAAAGTACCGCAAACCTATAGTTTCCAATCCATAACATCTCCCAAAAACCCCCGCATATAGCTCGTTCGCGTATTTGGAAACGGCGTACGGAGAAAGCTGCCTGCCGATTCTGTCTTCCCGTTTTGGCAACACAGGGCTGTCGCCATAGACGGAACTCGAAGAAGCATACACAAAACGCCTCACCCCTGCATCTCGAGTCGCGATCAGCATGTTCACAAATCCCGTTACGTTTACCTCATGGGTGCTCAACGGATCCTTAATAGAGCGAGGTACACTGCCCAAGGCGGCTTGGTGGAGGACGATGTCGACAGAGTGAGCAGTATGCCGTGGGCTCTTAGCATTAGCTTTCAAGCCCTCGCTCACTGTCATCTGCCCACTTCCCACCTTTGGCATTTTTAAGCCGAAAGCCTTATAACAGTCCTTTGGCTTTCGAATATCTCCGCGGATAAAATGAAAACGTTTCCAGGCTTTCTCCCCGACAGCTTTGCGGACCAGATTCAGGTTCTTTCTATGCCCGGTAGCAAAGTTATCAAGCCCGACCACCCTCTGATTTAACTTCAACAACGTCTCAATTAGGTGAGACCCTATAAAGCCAGCGCAACCCGTCACTAGCCAAGTCCGCTGCTGACCTAGCGTCTTTCTTTTAACGGATTCGTAGTATGGATTTTTCAAAATCGAAATTTAGGATGCAATTGGCTGTTAGCAGTTAGCCGGCACTCCGAACTACTGCCCACAGCTAACTGCATACTCACAACTAACAACTACGCCTGAAAATACAGCTTGGGCCGATTAGCTGGTAAAACGCAGTTTCTCGTATCAACCAGCGGGACGTTAAGCTCTAAGAAATTATGCCCTTTGAAAGGTGCGTGTTCTGTTGAAATAAGGACTAAGTCAGCAAGAGAATTAATTTGCACAGATTTTCGTCCAGCCAAATGTGAATGTTCTCGGCTGGGTCGTATTGCTGGCACATAGGGGTCGTGGTAATCGACCCTTGCGCCTTTCGCCTCAAGCTTTTCAATTAGAATATAACTGGGGCTCTCCCTGTCATCATCCACATCGGCTTTGTAGGCGAGGCCGAGCAACAGGATTTTCGAGCCCTTCAAGGGCTTGCCGACGGTGTTTAATGCCTCCCCCACTTTCGCCACCACGTGATCCGGCATCGCGGTATTGATCTCCCCTGCCAGCTCGATGAAACGTGTGGTATGCCCAAACTCCCTAGCCTTCCACGTCAGGTAAAACGGATCGATGGGAATACAGTGACCCCCAAGGCCTGGACCAGGATAAAATGCCATAAAACCAAAGGGCTTGGTCTTGGCCGCCTCAATCACCTCCCAAATATCAACTCCCATCGATCCATAAATAATCTTCAACTCGTTGACCAGTGCGATGTTCACGGAACGAAAGATATTCTCCATCAGCTTAGTCGCTTCGGCCGCTCGCGTGGAGCTGACCGGCACCAATCGTTTGATTGCCTTTCCATAAAGCTCCTTTGCCCGCTCCAGACAAGCCGGAGTCAGGCCACCAACAACCTTGGGAATTTCGGCCACCTTACTTTGCGGATTCCCAGGATCCTCCCGCTCCGGCGAAAAAGCCAAATGGAAATCTATTCCAGCCTTTAAACCGCTCCCCTTCTCCAAAGCTTTTCTCAAATCTTCATCTGTTGTTCCCGGATAAGTTGTCGATTCTAACACTACCAGTTTCTTCCGTCCTCCGTCTTCTGCCCTCAAGTACGGGGCAATCGCGTCCCCGCTTTTCAGAATATAAGAGATATCTGGCTCACGATTTTTATTCAACGGAGTGGGAACACAGATGAGGACCGCTTCCGAATTTTTAACCATGGAAAAGTCTGACGACGCCAAGAACCTTCCTGCATTCACCTGCCCGCTCACATCCTCAGCTGGAATGTGCCGAATATAACTTCTCCCCGCCTCAATCTCCTTCACCTTGCCAGGATCAATGTCCAGCCCCAGCACGCGACAGCCAGATTTTGCGAATTGCAAAGCCAGCGGCAAGCCGACGTAGCCTAAACCGATTATCGACAAGTCATACTTCATTTTAAAAACCTTATTTTTTGTAGGCAGTAGGAAGTAGACGGTTAGCGATTACTTCGAGCTTACTACCCACTGCCAACAGCATACTAACTGTGAGCGGTATGCAGTGGGCGGTCAGTGGTTACTTCAAGCTTACTACTCACTGCCAACAGCATACTAACTGTGAGCGGTATGCAGTGGGCGGTTAGCGGTCACTATGAGCTTACTACTCACGGCCAACAGCATACTTTCTGTGAGCGGTATGCAGTTAGCGGTTGGCGGTCACTTTGAGCTTACTGCATACTGCCCACTGCTTACTGCTTACTGCCCTTCGGGATTCTGCCTACCGGGTTCAGGTGAAGGAGGTAATTCCCGGACTCTAGATGAGGCTGCGGTGGGGGTCGGATATTTGTCCTGATGTTCTTTTTGTTTCTTCCTATAGAACTCCATAAGACGATGTGGATCGTAGCCGC
>Ga0214919_10003394_pt1 | contig 24074 bp, 1 predicted proteins | sample LL1503_MetaG_FD_177994 | JGI IMG/M metagenome (GOLD analysis project Ga0214919, IMG submission 177994) | Freshwater microbial communities from Lake Lanier, Atlanta, Georgia, United States - LL-1503 | ecosystem: Environmental > Aquatic > Freshwater > Lake | place: USA: Georgia | collected 2015-03-15 | reverse complement strand
ACCGAAGCGGATGCGGGGCGTTTCGAGAAACCCGTTCCCGACGCCCGGGCCGCTCCTCCCGAGGCTCACGAGTCGCTCATCAGCCGGAAGACCGGTGCGGAGGTGCCATTGACCGGGCTATCCTTCTCCCCTGGTGCGAGTCCTACGGCGGCTGCCGGTCGTGGGTGGAGATCGACGAAGCCGCGAGCGCGTGATCGTGCTCTCCGGGCGGGTGTTATCGCTGCGCTTCAGCCACTTGGGATCACGAATCCCCGGCGGTGCTGGATCATCCCGACGGCGTGCCGTCGCGACGCTTCTCAGCGACGCTCGTCGCGCTCATACCCAGCCGTCGCGAGCCATCGGCGATCAGGCGATCAGGCAATTAGTCGCCCGAAAACCGACTTGGGCCACGGACTGCCAGAGCCGGGGCCGTCACGACTGCGTGACCGTATGCTCAATGGCGGCGCTTGTGGTGGCGGCGTAGTTACGATCACCGAGGTACTTGGCCGTGACCATGCGACTGCCCACGAAGCGGGGGATCCCTGTGAACGTGGCGAGGCCCTTGGCATCGATCGCCACCTGCCCGCCGATCGGTTTGCCGCCGCTGTAGAATTGGACGTAGCCGGTGGGGATAGTGCCACCGGGAACCGAGAACAGCGTGGCGGTGAACGCGGCAGGCTGCCCGAGCACCGTCGTGCTCGTCGATGAAGTGACCGTCGGGACAACGGAGGCCTGCGTGACCATATACACGATGGCGGCGCTTGTTGTGGCGGCGTAGTTACGATCACCGAGGTACTGGGCCGTGACCATGCGACTGCCCGCGATGCGGGGGGTCCCGGTGACCGTGGCGAGGCCCTCGGCGTCGATCGCCACCTGCCCGCCGATCGGTTTTCCGCCGCCGTAGAACTGGACGTAGCCGGTTGGAATGGTGCCGCCGGGAACCGAGCGCAGCGTGGCGGTGAACGTGGCAGGCTGCCCGTACACCGTCGTGCTCGTCGATGAGGTGACCGTCGGGACAACGGAGGCCTTCAAGACCGTATGCACGATGGCAGCGCTCGTGGTGACGTCGTAGTTCATATCACCGAAGTACTTGGCCGTGACCGTGCGAGTGCCCATGATGCGGGGGATCCCGGTGAACGTGGCACGGCCCTTGTCATCGATCGCCACCTGCCCGCCGACCGGGTTGCTGCCGCTGTAGAACTGGACGTAGCCGGCGGGGATGGTGCCGCCGGGAACCGAGCGAAGCGTGGCGGTGAACGTGGCAGCCTGCCCATACACCGTCGTACTCTTCGGCTGGGTGACCGTCGGAGCGACGGAGGCCTTCGTGACCCCGATCGCACCGGTGGCCGAACTTCCCACGAACCTTGCTTGGCTGGCGTACGTTGCGGAAACGGCGTGAGTGCCGGCAGGCAGAGAGGCTACGGGGAACCGAGCGACGGCGGTGTAGATCGTGATGCCGTCGGACGTGGCCGACTGGGCGGCAGCCAGCGTGGCCGAAGACAACGGTCTCCCGATCACCGCGAGAGTGACCGTTCCCGTCGGAGTGGATTGGGTTGATTGCACGGTCACCGTGACGGTTCCGGTCGCGCCGTAGATGATCGACGGCGCAAGGAGAGCCGTGGTGGTTATGCCTGCCGCTTGCGAGATCTTGATCTGCCGGCCGAGGACGGTGATATGGCCCTCGCGGTTGATACCAGACGGTGCGGCATCGACCCTAAACTGTACCGCGCCGTCGATGCTTCCGACGATGTGCAACCACGGTCGGTCGCTGACGGGGACAAACACCCCGTAAAGCGAATGACTGCGGGACTCGATCGCCGGAAGTATTGCTGTTGCCGCGGCCGTCAGCATCCCCACAGAAGAACTCGGCACATCGGTCCAGGGCTGAAAGACATCGAGGGTGCTGGCGGTCGCGCCGCTGTTGATCGTGGCGACGTTACCACGGCCGTCGATTGCGAGGCCGGACGGCCCGCTCAGCCCAGCAGAAATCAGCGTGTGCACGGTCTGGCTGGAGGCATCCAGAATCTTGACGAGGTTGCTTCCGGTGTCAGCGACCAGAACATCGCCCACGGAGCTAACTGCGATGCCACGCGGGCCATGGAGGCCAGAGAAAGCCGACAGCGTCGCGACGGTGTTCGTTGCCGCGGACCACTTTCTAATTTGGTCGTTGCCCGTGTCGGCGACGTAGAGATTGCCCGAGGCGTCGATCGCCAGGCCACTTGGGGTATTGAGCGCCGTGAATGGCAGCGTACCAGCGGCGCCGGTCGTCGGGGCCCACTTCTCGATGTCATTGCCGTCAATATAAAAGATGTTGCCAGCAGCATCGACCGTCACGCCCAGCGGAGTGTGCGCCGTGGTTGTGATCGTGGAGAGTGCCCCGGTTGCAGCGTTCCAGGCCCGGATGCCCGGACTCCACGTCGGCTGGATCGAGACTGAATCTACGAATGCAGTGTTCGTGCTCCCGCTCAACCCGCGCAGCGCGACCGTGTGCTGCCCCTGCGTTACGGTGAACGATGGCGTGCTGTAACTCAAGTAGTCGATTGAACTGGGTACCAACGTGCCCACGCTAATGTCGTCGATGAACACCCCGATGTGTTGGGCGTTGATCGCTGTTGCCATCTTTCTCTGGGCGGCAGACAGTGACAATGTGTAACTGCCGGCCTCAAACGCCATGCTCTGGCTGATGGAGCCGGTTCCCTGGAGAAATGCCACCTGAGTGCCGGCCGGCGCGTTGGCATTGAGGGAGGTGTAATTGGTGCTGTTGCGGGTCAGCCCAGAGCGATTGCTCGATCCATCAATCGAGAAAACCCACGTCGAGGTGCCGATCTGGCCGGAGGGCTTCGGGCTGTACTGGTATGCAAGCGGACCGGCACCGAGCGCGTTAAACGCACTCTCGAACGATCCATTCTGGACGGTCACGGGAGCCAGGGCACGGTCGGCGATCATCACATTGCCGACGCCATCTACCGCGAGGCCTGTGACGCCATTGAGGCCGCTGGAAAGGAGCGTGCGGGTTGAGCCGGTCCAGTCGACCTGCTTGAGCGAGCGGGTGGTGGGGTCGAAAAAGTAGTAATTACTTGTGGAATCCACGGCCACGGGCCCGGCAGCCTTGCTGAGTGTCGCCAGGGTTGTCTTTCCTGAATCGATCAAGCCCGATTCGGCAGCCGTCACCGGTCCGCTCCCAGCGGTTTCCCACTGTCCGATCGAGACGTATGGCGCGGCAATGACGGATGTCCCATCGGACCTGGTGGTCTCGATCGCCGAGTCGGCGCCAGTCCGGCCGTAGCGGCCGATGATCGCAAACCACGTGGCGGCGCTTGGGTGGCTGCCGTCGGCGAGCGTAACGGCATTCCTTGCCTGGAGCAGTGCGGGGCCATTTGTCGATCCGAGTGACGCTCCGAGCGGAAGCGACAGGCTCCCCGTTGGCACAGTGAGCCGCACGCCGCCGGAAGAGGTTGTCGCTCTCGCCACGCGAAGATCGCCGCTTGACTGCGTGAGTTGGATACCGCTGCCGGCGGTCGCCGTGAGACTCAAGCCCGACCCAATATTGACGACAAGGTCCTGTCCGGGCAGACCGATGCTGCCGGAGGCATTGAGCACGACGTTGGCGGCGGTGACGACGGGTGAATTGCCGCCGGCGGCATCCAGGATTGAGCCGCTGGCAGCTTGGAGATTCACGTCGTAACCGTTGGCCATGACGCCCATGACCCGCATGTCGCCTTGAGCCTGCCGCAGATTCACTCCGCCCCCGCCGGCCGAGGCCGCGATCGAGCTGTCGGCATGGATGCCCACGGGCATGCCGGCAGAGCCGATGCCTCCGTGGCCGGCGAGTAAAAAGATGGTTCCTTCCGTTTGGATCGTGGAAGACCCTCCTGCCGCCAGGATCGACCCCGGCGCGATGATGTCGATCGCACCGCTGGAGGCGGTGATTTGGCCCACCTTCAAGTCATTCGCCGTACTCTGCAGGTAGATGTCCCCGACGGTGCGAATGGTGACCACACCGGCCGCGTTGGTGAACAGCGGCGCGGTTTGCCGCAGTGACAGGTGGCTGAGGGTCATTCCGTCAGGAATGGCAGGCAGCCCCCCGATGAAGGCGATGGCCTGCGTGACACCGTCCTTCTTTCCATAGAGCACGATGTCGCCAGGGGCGCTGGCGGTCAGCAAGGCGGCACGCTGGATGTCGCTGAGCGTTCCCGCCCGCAGATCACTGATGGGAATGATCACCGGTGCCGTGACCTTTCCCACCCCAGATGCCGCAAAGATGCTCACGCGAGAATCATTGATCGTCACGTCACGGCCGGTGATATTGGGCTTCGCGTTCTCGCCCACGACCGTCGACGCCGCCAACGCCGACATCGGCACGGCGTTGTCGAGGTCGCTCTCCGTCCAAACGCCGTTCCTGGTCAGGGCCGCAGCTTGGTCGGCCGTCGCGGTATAGGTGTAGGTCGCGGCGTATGCGGTGAACTCGGGGCGAGCCATCCATGTCCGGCTGGGAGTGGCAAGCGCTGCCGCGGCGCGGCTGTCGCCCACAGCCGAGAGCCGCCAGTAGTCGGTGTTTGAATTGCGGTCGAAAAAGCCGCGGAGATCGTTGTAGAGTCCACGGGCGTACTCCAGAACCATCAAGTTGGTGGCCGGTGTCAGGGACCCCATCGCGATCGTGGCCCGCTCCCGGTAGCGTTCGAGCGCCGTCGATGCCAGCGTGAACACGCCGTCGGTGACGCTGCCGTCGGCCGCGATCTGCCAAAACTGCCGGTACTGGCTGGAGACCTGGTTCTGGTAGCTCGCGACAGAATCCTGGAGTCGCGCGGCGGCGCCGGTCGCGGCTGTGAGTCGCAGGTCGCTCCAGACCTGCTGGATCTGGTCTCGCGACAACGCCCGGGCGGATGTTTGGTTGGCGGAGTTCAGCACGCGGCCCGCAGGGACATTCACGATCACATTCCCCGCCCGCGAAGCGATGCTGTCCACGCGGAGATCGTCAGATACCTGCGAAAGTCGGATGTCGTCCTGGGCCGACGCCCTGATGGTGCCTTTCACGCCGTTGGAGTTGTTGGTGTGGATGGTGACGCCCGTGGACGCCGATCCGATCGCTCCGTCGCTGGCGAGGGAGATTCGCCGGCCCTCGACGTTGACCTTGCCCGTCACCCCGTCGATGGCACCGCGAGAGGAGAGGCGGATGTCGCCAAACGACCCGTCCTTTGCCTGCGCCGTCACCTGGTCGAGCAACAGCGGTGAACTACTCGTGATCACCACTCCCGCCGCGCCCGCTGTAGCGGTGAGCGCGGTAGCTGGGGCGAGCGTGACGTCGAGCGGTGCCGTTGCGGTGCCGATCGCCGAGCCCGGGGCGGTGATTGTCAGATCGCCCGATTCAATGGCGGTCGCGGTGACAGTTTTGAGGCCGGCTGCCTGCAGGTGGGTTGCTCCCTGCGGATTGACGATCCTGCCGAGGAGTGAAACGAGCCCGGCGGACGTGATGTCGACCAGCCCGGCAGTGACGTTGAATGAGACGCCGAAGGGGTTGTCGGCTTTCACGGAGTTGGTCATCTTCAGCCAACCGTCGGTCACGAACTCGTATCGACGATTCCCGATCGCGCTCGACGTGACACTGAGGAACTGGCTGTCTGTGATGTGTCCCGTGATCGTCTGTCGGAAGCCCTCGCCGCCCGCCTGCGTGACGACGGTGCCGGTGGGGATTCGCGTTAGATATCCTCCTGCACTCGCGTTGTACGTGAGCCGCGAGCCATCAGTCCCCGTAGACTGGCTCGTGACGTACATCCAGGGATCGGTCGTGAGATCGCTCGCCGACACGTTGGGCGTATTCCAGTTCCACAGGGAACTAGCGCCGTAGGTTATGGTCCGCGTGATGGTCGCGTAGTTCACCCACTGCCAGCGGAGATCACTGGCGGGTTGATAACTCGCCGATTGCCCGGACGTGCTCGTCGCCGGCGTGCCGGCGATGAGCGTTGTGTAGGCTGTATCGACGGAGCCAACGTACTGTTTGACACCTGTGTCAGGCCTGTAGACGTAGACGGTGTGCCCCGAGCCGGCCGCCTTCTGTGTGTCGATGATGTCGACGACGCCTGCTGGGCTGTCTGCCGATCCGCTGTCGGCGGTGTGGATGTCGTGAACGATCAGCGGGTAGGAACTTGGGTTGGTGATCTGCACGCGTCCGGCGCCGCCCGCCGAGACGATCTTCCCGGCCGTGCCCGTGTTGATGATGGCGCCGCGGAGGGACACGAAGCCTGCCCCGGGGTTGGCGACGATGTTGTCGCACTCGATCGTCTTGGTCGACAGATCAAACGTGACTTTCGCCAGCGAGTCGTCGAACGACGGCCGGATGTCAAACTGAAACGAGAGATCGCCGGACTGCCGGATCCATGTCGATCGCGAGAGCTGCGGCGAGATCGGGTCCATGCCCCGGGTGATGACGGCTGTCGCATACGCGTCGGCGAGGGTTCGCTGAAGTGTGTTCGGTGCTGTCAGGGGAATGTGTGCCGTCGAGGTGCCATTGAAGAAGCCGAGGTACTGGTAGGTGAGGAGTTGGCGGAGAGTGGAGCGAGTGCCCGCATTGTCGCCGCGACTCCAGATCTGGGCGATGATCGACCGCACGTCGGCGTTGGTCGCCTTGCCGGCGTTATTGACGGTTTCGGTCGGCAGGCTGATTCCTTTGCCGCGGAGCGTGTCGTACAGGGCGGCGAGGCCATCGAGGTCGTCCGCGTTCATACGGATGTCGACCGCCGCGGTGTGGCCCGATTGGATCGTGCCGTTGACGTCGATGAACTGGGCCTTGATGGCGATCTTGCCGGCCTCGATGGCTGATGTCGTGGGGGCGCTTACAGCCGGATTATCGGCGAGGATCACGGTCTTGGAGAGCGACTCGCTCGGAACGGTCGGGAAAACGTAGGTCGTTGCCGACGTGCTCGCCAGTGTGCTGGTGGTGCCGGCCGGCGACAGGTTCTTGAGCGCCGTGCTCCCCTGATACTTTGCATCGACGGTGGGGCTGCTCCAGCGGGGCACCGACCCGCTGTACATGACGATCGCGTTAGTGTACGCCGTGCCCGAGACCGTGGTGGTTCCATGGCTGAGCAAGGCGGTGTTGAGCGCTGTGGTCGTGGAGGTGCCGCTGGCGTTGTAGACCGCGTTGGCCACATAGGCTGCCGCTTCCCTTGCGGCACTGGCCGCGTTGTACCCGGCGACGGCGGGATTGCCCCCCGGCCAGATCATGGATGATTTCCACTGCGACGCGGGCATGGCCCCGGCGAAGTAGGTGGTCTCCGGGGCCTTGATGTCGACCACGTAAAACCCGTTCGCCGCGTTGATGTCGACCGACCCGGCGAGGATCTCGCTCAACTGCCCCACCGAACCCTGCAGGTTGGAGATCGTGACGCCGCCGGCGAGGTTCACAATCGGATTGTCGATGAAAAGGGCCGGCCCGAGCGAGGAGGTTCCCGATGCACCGTTGAACGAGTTGGACAGGCTCACTTGCGGGTCGATGTTCGCGCCGATCTCGTGGAGAATCATCCCCGACGCCGCCGCGCCTGCCTCGGCTCCTGAGCCGGTGAAGATGATCTGTCCGCCCGGTAGGTCGGGAATGGAGACGTTGCCGACGATCAGGTAGTCGGGGCTCTTGTTCTCGACAACGATGCTCGGGGCACCGTGTGCGGTGATGCTACCCGTGCCCGCGAATGTCGCGGCATCCACGGTGACCGTGCCGCCGCGGGCCTGAAGGCCGTCGAGTCGCAGTGCGTAGACCGGCGTGCTCGACACCCCGTTGAGCATCAGGTCGGCCAGTTCGGGGTCGTAGTTGGCATTGACGTATGCCACGGGATCGAAGCGGCTGATGGGCGTGACCGTGAACGGCAAAAACGGTTCGTTGCCCGGGTTGACCGTGATCGTGCGGCTGAAGCCGCCGGCAGGCGTTGAGGGGAGCGAGGGCGACGGAGATTCCACTCGCATCGGCTGGTCACTGCCGGCGATGACGCTGGCGTTACGCGAATCGGGAATCGTGATCCTGAGCGTGCGGTAGATGCCGGCCTCGATCGTGCCGTTGTTGGTCACCAGGCCGCTGGTGTGCGGCAGCTCATGGCTGACGGAGAGCTTCGTGGGGAAGTTGGCCCCATTCCAGAACGCCTCTCCCGACGCCGTGACGTCAGGGTCGATGGCGGTGGCCCCGATCTCGACGTTGCCGGCGGCGGTGATCCGGGAACGGGCCTGGATGTCGAGCGACGTGTTGTCATCGATCTCGGTGGTGGCGACGGTGCCTCCGATATTGAACACGCCGTAGCTAAAGGCCCGCGCGATCGAACTGCCGCTGAGCGACGTCGTGTTGTTTCCCGCCGTGTCCCGGCCGGCCGTAAGCCGGATGTTTCCCTGGGAGAAGATCGTCGAGCCGCTACCGATGGTGACATCCTGATCGCTGGCAACAGACGTTGTGGCAGTGGCCGAGCCACCGCCAGCCAGGCCGAAGGTGGAGGCCTCGGCCCTGGTCGAAGCATTGGCGGTCGTGTACGTGCCGACGCTGATGTCGCCGGAACTCCACAGTGAACTCCCCGTGCCAACCATGACGGTGTTGGTGAGCGTGGCATGGAGATCCGATATGACGCCTGCTCCGCTGATCAGTCCGCCGCTCTCCATCTTCACTGTGTCGGAGGTGTTGAGGTCGTGCGACGCGACGAGCACGATGCTGCCGGCAAGCCCGTCGGAAGAGATCGTGGTTGCGTCGCCGAGCGTCACCGATGATGTGCCGTCGAGCGTCGAGTGGGTCAGCGAGGCCGAGCCGCTGATCGCGCCGCCGGCGCCGCCGCGGGAGCTGAAGTCGTTCTGGGCTTGGCGGTAGCGGTTATTGGAGGCCAGCCGCACGGCCGAATCGGCCAGCAGCTTCGTGCCGGATCCGATCGTAGTCGTTGCGCCGGTGGTGGCTGTGTTGCGTGCATAGGCCCCGCTTCCCCCGACGAGGGAGACGTTCACCGAGTCGGCGTTGGGCGCGTATTCCGTGGATTGGTCGGCGGCGACAACGATGCTCCCTGCATGGATTGTGCCCCCGAGGATTGTCGCCGTCGCGACAGACGTGTCAGCGGTCGTCGCCGTGGAACTGTTTCCGGCGATCACGCCTCCACTGCCGGCGGTCGTGGAGGCGACGTTCGTGTTGGCACCGGTGGCAATCACCACCAGAGCACCGGCACGCTCGGAAGCACTCGTGATGCCCGTGCCCAAGCTGGCTGTGGTGGCGACTGCCGCAGTAGACGTGGCATCGACGCCGCCAATGCCGACAAAGCCCCCGGCGATGCCCGTTGCATCGGCCACTTGGTAGGTTGTAGCGGCGGCCGTGACCTCAACGTTGCCGTCGGGCAGTCCCACGGTGTTGCCGATGGTGGCCGTGGCCGAGCCCGCACTGGTGGCACTGCAGCTCGCCCCCATTGCACCGAGGAGGAGCCCGCCTGCCCCCGCGATTGCAAACGCGTCGGCAGTGCTGCCCGACTCCCCGGGTGCGATCGTCGCCTCAACCACGAGGCTTGTAGCCGACAACGGCAGACCTCCGCCGGTCGAGTCCACTTTCGCAGTGACCACAGGACTGGCAGTCGCGTCGGACAGCGAGACCCCCACGCCGGAGGCAACTCCAACGGCGATGCCGATCGCACGGGAGGTGGCCGAGGGTATGGCCTTGGCGACGATCCGCAGGGCGTCAGTGGCGCTGAGCGAGCTGGTTGAGGTGGCCGTGGCGGTGACCTCGGGGCTCGACACGGCGATCGCCTCCGCCCCCGAGCCACTCACGACACCGCCGGCCAGACCGGTGGCAGAGACCCGTGCCGTGGTCGTGGCCAGACTCCCCAGTTGGATTGAGCGGGCGGAGAGCGTGCCGTCGACCAATGCGTCGACGCTCCCGCTGGACGTCGCTTCGGCCGTGGCGCTGCCGATCGCCACTGCTCCGCCGGCGGCACCGTAGGTTTCGGCAGTGGCATTGCTCGTCAAAGTCGATGTCACCGCGATCGCTCCCAACAGTGCAGTCACGGCGGCACCGGCCTCGACCTGCGAGGTGAGCGCTGGCGCGTACGTTGTCCGGATGTGCGTGCCTGATCCGGCGGCGCCCAAGGCAGCGGTCACGGCGGTCGCCACTCCGAGCGTTTGGCGGGTGTCGTCTTCGGCGGTCGCGGCGATCGTCACGTTGCCGCCGGTGGAGGTCAGACTGCCGCCCGAGACGCGAGCGGTAATCGAACCAGTGTCGCTGTTGGCGATCGTCGAGATCCCGATCGAACCGCCATACCCGCCGCCGGCAACAGCGACGGCGGCCACGCCAGCGTGGAACGTGGCGGTTTGTGTGGCCGAAATCGATAGGTCGCCTCCGGCAACGATCACGGCCTCTCCGTCGACCGCGGAGTCGATCGTATTGCTCAGCGTGTTGCGGGCCTCGGCACCGCCGGCGGCAAAGGAAGAACCGCTGGAAAATGAGGCCGCTGCGGCCCAGGCCTGGGCGGTGACGTCGTCGATCGCGGTGGCCTCGATCGTGAGCAGACCGCGGGCGTGGAGAATGCCGCCCGAGACATACGCGGAAATGTCGTCGGTCACCTCATTTCGGCTTCTTGCTACTCCGACCGTGACCGCCCCACCGGCGGGAGCGATGGCCACCGCTCCGACCGCGCCGATGACCTTGACTGCGAGCGTCTCGGCGGCGGCTGCCGAGATCGTCACGGCACCGCCGCCAGACTGGGCCGTTGTCGAGCGGGCGTTCACCGACGAATCGCTCACGAAGGCGTGCACCGAGTTGGAGACGATATTTCTCGCATCGCCACCAACGGCGGCGGCCGCGATCGCGACGACACCGCTGCCGGCAATCGCGGCGGCGGCGGCGACGCCGCGGGCCAAGAGGGAAGAGTGCTCGTCGGCCGTGATCGAAAGGTTGCCTGCCGCGGCCCTGACGTCCACAGTGGAGTTCTCGACGTGGGCCTTGACGGTGTTTCCGAGTGTATTGAAGCCCTCGACCCCAGCCCCCGCGACCGCGATGCCCGCGGTGCCCCCGACGCCCAAGGCCATCGATCCGGCCCAGACAGTCGAAGCGATCACGTCCTTGCTGTCTGCCGTGAGCCGGATGTCTCCCGTGGTGGCTGTCACCCCGTTGTCGGCGTTGATGATCGAAGCGTCGATCGTGTTGTGGACGAAGGATTCGGCCCGGCCCACGCCGATTGACATTGAAGCCCCGACGCCGCCCAATGCGGCGGCCACCGCGACCGCTCCAGTCCATGCCGACACCACCGAGGTGTCGTTGGCGGTGAGCACCACATCGGCGGCTTCGATGCCGGTGTTGCCATCGCCGTCGATCGTGGCCTCGACGAGCGTGGCCACCTTGTTGAGGACACGTGCTCCGGCACCGCCGAGACTTCCGCCGCCGAGACTCCCGCCTGACGCCGCGACCGAGCCGGCAAACGCTGACGCATCGATCGTCACCGCATTGGTGGCTGATTGCGTGAGGCTTCCTACCGCCGCGATGCTGGAATTGGTGACGGTTGACCGCACCTCCGCCGGAGTCTCTTCCCCTGAGGCGGTGAAGCCAATCAGGTTTTGCGTCAGCGAGGCGCCAATCGCCGCCCCTCCGCCCGCGGTTGATCCGGCGCCGACGCCCATCGCCGCCGAGATGACCGCGGCGGTGATCATGGGCTGCGAAACGTGGAGCAGGCCACCTTCGAGAGTGATAAAGAAGAGGTTGTGCTTGTGGCCGTCCTTCTTGTCGGTCAGTTGCCAAGCCTGGCCGGCGGCCAGGGTCACGACCTGGATGTCGCCTCTGGCAAGTTGCTGGTCGTTGGTAAACGCCGCCCGCAGTTCGGTGTCGTAGCCCGAGCGGGTCTCTTCCTCAGCGTCGGTGATACCCTCGGGAAGCTGCGCCTGTTCGTCGAGCCGCGACTTGTCGTCAAGATCTGCTGCGGTCAACGACGAAGGGAGTGTGAAGAGCGTCGGCGTCGACGTGCTGGAGTCGATCACCACATTGCGGTCGCTCTCGAGGTTGCTCGCATCGACGTATGCATTGGTCTTCGTGAGTATGACGTTGGTCGCCTCGGCCCCGGCTCCGGCCACGCCAACGCCCGCGCCGCCGGAGAGGCTGACCGACAGGCTGGCGGCCATCGACCACGCGTGGATGTTGGCATTCTCGGTGGCGTGGATCGCGATGTCGCCGGACTTGCTCCTTACGTGCGTGTCGGCATTTGTGATCGAGGCGTCGACAGTATTGTTGACTGTGTTGCGGGCGATACTGGCCGAGATCGAAAGCGTTCCAGCGACTAATGAGGAAGAGGCCCCTGCGATCGTTGCTGCGGCGGTGTCGACGTCGATTGTCGAGGTGTCGGTGGCCGAAAGGAAGATCTCGGAGCCGCGAATCCCGCCGCTGCCATCGCCGTCGATGGAGGCGATAACGTGCATGCCGACTGTGTTGATCGAACTCGCCCCTGATCCGGCACCGGCACCGCCGGAGAACGCGGAGTTGGAGAGGGCAACTGCTCCGGCCAGGACGAGCGCCTCGACCGTCTGGGCCGCCTCGGCAGTGATCGCAATCTTGCCGCTGGCCGTGACCGTGGAGTTCTTCAACAGCGATTCAGTCGTGCCGGTGACCTCGTTGTCCGCCAGCGAGGCGCCGATGGCCACCGCGAGGCCCGCCTGCCCGCCCGCAGCGGAGAGAGAGACTGCCGCGACCGTGGCATCGATCGTGGCCGTGTTCACGGCATTGAGTTTCAGGCCGCCACGGCTGTCGATCGTACTGTCGTCGATCGTGGCGTGTGTTTCGCTTTCGATCGTATTGGTTGCGGCGGCTCCGCCCCCGCTGAGGCTGACGCCGGCGCCCTCAGCGGCCGCAATCGACACCGATGCGGAGACGCAGTGGGCGATGATTTCGCTTGTCTGGACGGCCTCCAGGGTGACGGATCCGGGGGACGTGGTCCCGGTCGATACGCCGGTCATCCACGACTCAACATCGGCGTCAACGGTGTTGGTGGCCTTGGTCGCGGCGATGGCGACGGAGGTGCTAGCCGCCCCGCTCGACACGGAGATCGTCCCGCCGATCGCGTGTGCGTTGATTGTCGCGTCTTCTTCACTGTGGAGGAGGAGGCCGCCCGACGCGCGGACGCTCGAAGTCTCGAGGAACGCATGGACGACCGGCGTGACGATGTTTTCGGTCACGGACGCTCCCACCGAGCCCGCCACACCTCCGCCGCCGAGCGAGCCCGCAATCGCGAAGGCTCCGGCCACGGCGAGGATGTTCGCACGATCCTCGGCAGAGACCGTGATCCAGCCACCGTTGGCGGCAATGCCGTCTGTGCCAACTGCGTCTCTCACGAAAGCCTCGGTCGTGCTGTTGACCGTGTTGCCTGAACCCGCCCCGGCACCCGCGAACTTTCCGCCGGTGCCTGAACCAGCGGCCACCGCCACGCCGATCGTCCACGCGTGGATGGTGGGATCGGAAGAGGCCTCGATGCCGATGCCGCCGGCACTGGTGAGTTTCGTGGTTACCACGGAGGCTGTGGTCGTGCTTGTGACCAGGTTCTCGGCTGCCGCCACTCCCGCCGCCACGCCCAACCCGGCATCCTTGGGAATGGCAATGCCGACGCCGCCAGCCATCGTCCAGATCTTTGATTTCTCGTCGTCCGCCCTGACGCGCACGCTCGACGCGCCGGTCTGTGTCGTGGTGACGCCGACGGCATCTGCGATCACGGCCTCGGTGGCGATCCGCACGGTGTTGATGGAAACCGAACCGCCGAGCGAGAAACTTCCCGCGGCGGCGCCGGCTACCGTGACGTTACTGATCTCGCCGTGGTGGGTCGCGTGGACATCGATACTGCCGGCCTGCACCGATCCGCCGATCCGCTCGAGCGACGCCCGCACGGAATTGACGGTTTGCGAGGCAGGATTCCGAGGGTCTCCGCCGAGGACGTTGTAGGAGACCGACGCTCCGATCGCGCCGGAAGCGCCCGACACGCCCCATCCCGCCAGGGAGAACGCCCCGGCGAGCGACTCGATCGTGGAGGAATCGCTGGCGGTGATCGAGAGGGCACCGCCAGCACTGATTTCGTCAGCCCCGGCCGTGGGGTCGAGGTTGGGAATGTCGGAAATGCTGGCAGTGACGGTGGTCCGTATCCAGTTGGTGGCCACCGATCCAGCTCCGGCGATGCTGTCAGCCGTGCCAGCTGAGACGGCCATGGCCGCAATCTGCACGTTCTGGCACGGTGGCAGTTCCGTCGGCTTGGAAAACTCGGCATCTACGGTGATGCCGCCGGTGGCGGCACGGAGCGTGGCGGCGGTCGCCATCGCTGTCACCGTGTCGAAGATGTCGTTGTAGGCGAAGGCGACGCCGACCCCGCTTGTTCCGCCGAAGTTCAGACCCGCATTGCCGGCGAGCGTGGCGATCGACGCGGTATCCACAGCCTGGATCGTGATGCTGCCGTGGGCATCGATCCGTGCCGCGGAGGAAGTGTTGCCCGCCACATGGGCATCGACGGTATTGTGGATGACGTTGATCGAAAACGATCCGCCGGCAGCTAATCCACTGCCGCCCGATCCCGATCCGCCGACGACCACGTTGAGCACCCGGGCAGTCTCCGTGGCCTTGACCTCAATGTCACCGGCCGAGGAATCGACCCGGATTCCGTCGATCGTGGCGCTGACGATGTTTTTGACATCGTTGAGGCCGATCGACGCCCCGATCGACGCCCCGCCTGTGGAGATGACGAGGGTTCCAGCGCCCGATTCGATCCGCGAGGAATCGACCGCCAACACCGCGGCCCCCTGCGCCGCCGACACCGCGACAGCGGTGCCGGCAGGCCGAGAGATGTGCGCATCGACTTTGGTCCGCACGAAGTTGAGCGAGATTGCGCCCGCCCCGCTGGCCAGCGTGCCTCCGCCGCCCCCGACGCTCGCGCTGGTAATCTGCGACGATATCGCCGCGGGCAGGTCGATGGTCACCTCGCCGACCGTCACACTGTTGGTCTTCACAGCCAGAGCATGTTCCGACCCGGTGCCGATGCTGGTGAGCATGATCGGCTTCAGCGATCCTGCCTCGGTGTCGTGGAGCGTGCGGGCCAGCCTGATGTGGGTGTCGTCGATCACGATGGCGTAGTAGGTTTCGGCATCCTGCAAGCCCCCAAGGCTGGCATTGCCGCCGCCGCCATTGCGGTACATCACCGCGTCGCCGGTCGAAAGCCCATGCGGAGACGCGAAGGTGATCTGGTCGCCGACCGGTGTGGTGATCGCGACGGCGGTGGACGGGGCGAAGGTCAGCGAGTCTTCATTGACGGGATCGAACGACTGGTCGTTCGCGTTGACCGCCACCAGAGGGATCGCCACCCCGGCATGTGCGTTGGCCTGACTGGTCGCCACCCGGATCGTCGTGTCGTCAACCCGGATGCAGTAGTAACTCCGACCCGATGTCAGCCCGCCGATACTGGCCTGGCTGCCGTTGTTGTTGTTGAAGTAGACGACCTCCTGGCCGGTCGTGAATCCGTGCGCGGCGGGGAAGATGATCTGGTTGGCGTTGACCGAATCAGCCGATGCGTCAAACACCTGCTGTCTCGAAACGTCGACGCTGCTGAGGCGGTGGTCCAAGCCGCTCCCTGTGCCCGACAGCGGCACCGCCCTGCCTGCCACGGCATCGTCGAGCGTGGCGGCTAGCTTGATCGTCTGCGGATCGGCCACGATCACGTAGTACGATTGCCCCGCCTGCAGGCCGGCAATGCTCGTTCCATCGCTGGGATGGTAGACCACCCGGTCGCCGTTCTGCAGCCCGTGGCCGCTCCCGAATCGGATCGCGTCACCAGTGAGCGCGACAGCTGATGCCGGATCGATCAACACGGTTGACGAGATCGCGGGGCCCGAGTCTGGCAGCGTGGCGGGGTCCTGGAAACCGGAGGCAACCACCACGCGGCCGCCCGCGATGACGGCCGAATCCTCGATGACGGCCGAGACGTCGCTCGTGGTGCCCGAATCCGCCGTGGACGCCACGAAGGTCCCATCGACCACGCCATCGTTGATCGAAACCACGTTCGGATCGGCGGGATTGATCGTGCCGCCGATGTAATTGTAGGCGAGCATCGCTCCGATGCCGCTGCCGTTGGCTGAACCGGCGACAGCCACAGCGACCGAACACATCGTCGCCCCCTCCGTCGCGGCGACCTGCACGTCACCGGCCGCGGTGACCACCGACTGCGTGATGGAGGCATCGATCGCATTGGCGATCGAGTTGATCACGATCGTGCCTGCCCCGCTGATTGTCGTTGCAGCCCCGCCGGCCCCGGCGCCCGCCCCGGCGATGCCGACGAGCAGGGGCGTCGACACGGCCACGACGGCGATGTGCGAAGCCGCAGACGAGACTTCCGAGTCGTCGATGAAAGCGGCGATCCCGTTGCTGATGCGGTTGTAGCCGATCGCAACGCCCGCTCCACGGCTTCCCGACATGCTCAGCGTTACGCCGCCGCCGACCGAGACGATCTCGGAGTGATCGGTGGCCGTGATGTCGACCGCATCGCCTGCGTGCACCGTCGAACCGAGAGCCACGTGGGCGTCGACGGTGAGAGCGATGACGTTGGTGGCGGACGATCCGGCCAGGGCGAGCGCCGAAGCGCCGGTGCCGACACCGACGCCCACCACGCAGCCGCCGATCTTCGTGGTGCTGTCGGCGATCACCTCCACTGTTCCGCTCACCGTCACGTCGCTGTCGTCGAGGTAGGCCTCCGTCGTGGCTCGGATCTCGTTGTAGCCGATGGCCGCACCAACGCCCGTGGTCTGACCGACACCGACGGCACCCGACACCGCGATGATGGCCGAATCGTCCTCCGCATCGACTCGCAGGCCGACGGTCCCCGGCACGTTTGGCGTCTCGGTGAGAAGCGTCTCCTTGAGGAAGGCCCTCGTCTCACCATGGATGACGTTTACGGCGATCATCCCCGCGAACCCAGTGCCCGCTTCTTCCTGGCCCTGCCCGTAGGAGCCCGTCACAGCGCAGATCCGAGGGTTCGAATCGGCGCCGGGGGTGTCGATCGTGGCCGTGATCTCCAACACACCTGCGGCGATCTCGATCGTCGAGGCTTGGACATAGGCTTCGGTGATCGCCGGGACTTCTGTCGTGCCGATCAGATTCACCCCGATCGCCACCCCAAATCCCCCCGAACCGCCAAACGCCATGGCTCCCGCCAGCGACCAGATCAATGAGCCCTCCGAAGCCGTCACGCTCACGTCGCCGATCGATGTGATATGGGCATTTGCAACGTGGGCGTCGAGGGTGTCCGCGATCTTGTTGACGGCGACCGATCCGGCGACGGCCATTCCGCTGGAGCCAGAAGCCCCGCTGCCGCCGCCGGCGATCGCGATGATCTCGCCCCGTCGCTTCGCTTCGATGTCGAGGGAGCCCACGACCATGGTCGCATCTTCCACAAACGCCTGGGTCTTCCCGGACAGTTCGTCGTAGCTGAACGCCCCAGCCAGACCCATGTTATTACGATTAGCGCTTGCGCCCGTGGAGGTCGCACTGGCGACGGCTCCCGTCACCGTGGCCACAATCACCCGGTTTTCCGCGAGCACCTCCACCGCCGTCGCCGTGATGGAGCCGACCGTATTGATGTAGGCCCGGGCGTCGTCAGCGAGAATCGTCACCGACGACGCTCCAGCTATGCCGATTCCTGTCAGTTGATCTGTCGCCACGTCTGTGACGCCGTCGAGTGGATCGGTTGGCGTGCCTGTGGCTGGATTCTGGGAGACGACCGCCGCCGCCAGCGTCAGCGCGAATTGGTTGCCGGCGTTAGCGGCAGTGACCCGGATCCTGCCGGCGGAGTCGAGCGTGGTGACCGCACCTGCTGAGGACTCGTCGTCGAACGGTCTGCCGACGAAGGCCTGCGTGTCGCGGTCGATGAGATTTACCGCCACCGACACCCCGAATCCGGCGTTCTGGCTCGTCACGACCCCGCCGACGATGTTGTAGACACGGCTCTCGTCCGTAGCCATCACCAGCAGGCTCAGATTCGTCTCGTAGGCGAGAGACGTGATGTCGATAATTCCCGCATCATCGGTGGTCAGTTCACCGTCGTGGTTGGTGTCGAGCGCCAGCGGCTTCTGCTCGACGAGCCATTCCGCCTCAGGCTTCAGAAAACGGTGCACCGAGCCGTCGCTGGCGATCAGCGGGTCGAGGTTCAGGAACACGCCGTTTTCAGCATCGGCCTCGGTGGCAGCTAACTGTATTTCACTCGTATTCCCCTCAACACTACGGAGAATCACATAATAGGTGTCTGCAGTCGTCAGGCCACCGATGGGGTTGGTGCCCCCCAGTCGATATCGGACCTTCGATCCGGTGTGAATAGAATCGGAGGAATTGAACTCGATGGAGATCGAATCTGTCGTTGCATCAACGTCGGCGGGAGTGAACGTCGCCAGTTGTCCCGGGGTGCCGAGAAAGCGCTCCAGCGTGTCATTGGCGTTATCCTCGCCGAAGTAGTTGTGATACTCGCGGTCGACGTTGATCGTGCCGGCGCCGGTGGTTACCACAGCGCCGTCGGCGATCGTGGCGTGCGTGACATTATTGACCTCGGCGGCCGATCCGGCGCCGTTGAAACCAACCCCCTTCGGCGCACCGGCAGACACGCCGATGTCAATGGTCTGAAAATCATTGTCGGCCCGCACGAACACGGTGTCGCCGTGCACCCTCGCGCCGGCCATCACCTCCGCGGTGATGATGTTGTCGTAGAGGCAGTGCACATACGCCGCCCCCACCCCATTGGCAGCCTTGTTTGTAAAGACCTTAACCGCAACATTGCCGGCGAGGTTCAGAACGTTGCCCTCCGTCCGCGCCCGCACGACCACATCTTGCTGGGCTGTTGGACTCGCCAGCCGCAAAGCGTGCACATTGTGAGACGTGGCAGGGGCAAGGTGGATCCTCAGTCCGCCGAGCGTCGTGAGGTGGATCCTGTTCGGATCGCCCGGCTTCTTCGCCACCTTGTACCGGCCGCCACTAACAAGCCCACCGATCGGCTCGGATCCCATCGCGTCGTAGACGACTAAGGCGCCGTCGGCGAACGAGTTCGCGACGCCCAGGTCGAGCGTGTCGGCGGTGGCATCGACGGCGGATCGCGACGCCACCGCATACTCGTTGAGCCGGGCGTACTCGCCGACCGTGGCGTGGGCGTCGTTGGTGAGCCGGAAATAATCGACGCCACCAGCGTAGGCAGTCTGGTTGCCCTTCGCGTTGGATTGTGCCCAGGAGGCGAAAAACCCGCTCTGGATGCCGAAATTAGTGTTCACCTTATCGGTGATGTCCCGGGGGCCCGTGATCTGAAGCCAGCGAGCGTCGAAGGGCACCGTCGCCGTAGCCGTCACGTCGATCGCACCTCCAGCAACGATCTGGGCTCCGTCGTCGATGGTGGCTGTGGCGATGTTGCGGAACACCCCGACATTCAAGGCCACCGAGTACGACTTGTCCCGATTGTTGCCCCTGATTGCCCCAACCGCCGCGAGCGTGTCGGAGTTGATCATCGATATCGCCCTGGTCTCCGGCGCCTCCGATGTCGTTGCGTTGACATTTACCCCGCCGATCACGGCCACAACCTTCGCCTCGGCCCTGATCGTCGCGGTCACCTTGTTTTCCTGATCGGTCACGGCGATTGCGCCCGAGATCGCGATCGGCTTGGTGTTTCCCGTCTTGGCATCAAACAACGCCGTGCCGCCCTCCTGCAGCAGGTGCGACGGGCCACTCTGGCCCATGAAGAACGATAGATATCCGCTTGCTCCGCGGGCGCCGCCGCTCAGCCACGCGGGAGCAGACGGCGCGCCACTAGCAAGCGACCTAACAATTTTTAATCCTTCCCCGGTTCCCACCACCGCGTTGGCCCGGGTGGAGTTGGATATCGTGTCGAGCGCTGCCTCCACGGTGACATGTCCGCCCGCCGAGGCCGTGCCGCCCACTGCGGCCAGCACGTCGCTCGTGAACAGAGCGAAGGCGAGGCCGACGCCCACCGAGCCCTCGTCATAGGCGCCAGCGTTAGCGGCAACGTCGTTTTCCTTCCTCGCCCGTGAGGTGACATCGACGTTGCCGCCTGCGTGAATCGCTGAGCCGGCCTTCACATCCGCCTTCGACACTACGTCTGTGACGCCAACCGCCACCGTAACGCTGTACTTCTCGCTGCCGACGGAGGATATCGGCGGCAGAATTCCCTGCTTGGCGGAGATGCTCAGCATGCTCTCTGCCTGCGTGTTGATCAGCACGTCGCCGGTCGTCGTGATGATCGCGCCCCCTTCGACGGTCACCTTTGCCGACGGCTTCGATACACCGATGGCAAACGCCATGGCCGCGTTGTACGCCCAGACGCGAGCCTCGGTCTTGGCCTTCGCATACAGACCCACATTGGCGGCGACGATGCTGGTGCCCGTTCCGACGGTGATGGTGCCCTCCGCGGTGGAGATCGCAATCCCCCCGACGTCGCTCATCGAAAACGTGGTCGCCGCGTAGCCCGCTGCGATTTCCGCAGCGCTGACCTCGCCACTGTCGTCGCTGTAGGTCGAGGTACTGTCGCCCGTCGCCTGGACCGTCACGTTCCTGCCGCGGATGGTGGCGGCTTCGAGCGTTATGATGCCGTGCGTGTTGGCGAGGTGCACGTAGGGGGTGGGGATATTGTACGTGTTGATGGCGGTGAGCCTGATGTCGCCAGCCACAAACTTCGCGCCCGCATTGACGTCCGAGAGCAGTCGTGCCCCGGCGTGGAGCGTGATCACCGACATGTTCTTATTGCTGAGAATATCGGCCGATGCATTGAGCTCGATCGCCCCGGAGTTGCCGACGGTATGCCCCGATCCGTCGTCCTTCCGGGTCGACAGCGTCACGCCGGCGTTGACCACGATCTCCTCCGCCACGAGCGCAAGGTTGTGCCCAGGCAGCAGGATGTTGCGCAGGACCGTGATCGAGTCGGCGCCATTGCCGCAATCGACCGTCAGATCGGCGTTGAGCGTGAGCGCGTCGATTTCGACTCGGCTGGCGCCGTCTGCACCCCTGCCGGTCTGCAGCGTCAGACTGCCGCTGGGGTCGCTGAACGAGCTGATGGTCACTCCATTGCTTGCGACGACGATCCGCTGCGTAATCGGATCGCGCGCCAGCGAGATGAACGTGTCAGATTCCCCGAAATCATTCGCCGCAATGATCAGATCGCCGACGACCGCATTGTTCGTCCCGTGTTCGACCGCATACCCCAGACTCCGGAAGCTACCGTCCGGAATCGTCAGCGTGTCTTCGCCCGCCTGCCCGTCGATGAACAGGGCTGGCGCGAAGGACGATACCTCCACAGTGATGTTGTCGTTCCCGCCACGAGCGTCGATCTCGAGGCCGGCCAACGGCATGGGAAGCGTCAGCGGTGAGAAGGTTGCGTTGAGACTTTCGATCAGGATCGATCCTGTTGACGGACTCGCCAGCCGGATGAAGTCGGCTGCCGCCGTGGCCTGAAATGTCAGGGTGTCGATCGCTGCGGTGCTCGTCACCGCTTCGTCGCTCGCCGTCAGGATGACGGCCCCGAGAGTGCCAGCCAACGAGACCGCATCGATGCCCGTTCCGCCGTCGAGCGTCAAGCTGCATGTGAGCGCCAGGCCCGCGGCCACGCTGATCGTGTCATCGTCTCCCAGTCCGCGGATCGCCAACGAGCCCGTTGGCCTGTCGAACATGATCGACTGCCCGTTGACAACCAGTTCGAGTTGGTTGTCCGCGGCCATCAGCGCGAGCGTGTCGGCGCCGTCGGTCCCTTCGATGACGAGATTCTGGCTGTCTTCAATGCCCGCGTAGGTGATCGACGTGGCCCCCACGCCAATCGAACCGGTGCCATCGGTTGCGGCCGTCAGGTCGACCGAGAGCGGGGCCAGGCCACCGGGGACGGCGACGAAGAGCGAGTCGGTGCCATCCTCGTCGAAGATCGACAGGGTCGCTGGCAACGATGCGGCGGTCACCGTCACCCGGTCATTGCCGCGGCCCGGCGCCAGCGTCAGGGATGCCGGCCGGTCGAACTCGATCGACGCGAATGCGCGCGTGCCACTGGAGAGGAGGAGCGTTTCCGCGATCGCCCCCGGGCCCAGCAGCATGAAATCGTCGCCAAGAGTGCCATTGATCCGTATGTTGGCAGGGGAGCCGATATCGGCATAGGTCACGATCGGCGTTCCGTTCAGGCTCGTGATGCCGCTTCCGAACGACAGGCTTCGCGGCGCCGCCTCCGGTGTGGCGTCGACGGTTATCTCAATGAGAATGCTGTCGGATTCAACCAACTGTCCCGTCACGGTGCCGGTCTGTCGTCCGCCGGCGAGGAACGTGAAGGTATCTACGATGCCGGCAGCACCGACCAGATTTTCGACACCGGTGAACACGACTTGGTTGTTGATCGCGCCCGCGTCCACTCCCGCGATCTGCCAGTCATTGACGGCGGGCGGGTTGGCCGTCGAATCCGCTGCCGGCCCGACGATCGTGTCGATGCCATCTCCACCCGTCACCACCACGATGAGCGCATTCGGCAATCCTCCGGCTGCGACGCTGAAGGTGTCATTGCCGTCCTTCAGATCGATCGACACCAGCCCCTGCGGCTGCTGAAACGTGATCGGCTGAAACGACAGGTTGGTGCTCGCGAGCGTGAGCGTGGCAAACGAGGACGCCGCCGCAAGGACAGCCTGATCGTCCCCCACGGTGGCGTCGATGATCACATTTTCGGCGTCGATGACGTTCGTCGAGTGGTACACAGCCAATGCGTCGACGAGACCAGTACCGTCGTTGAACGACACCGTATGCGGCAGATCGCCCGCGACCACCGTGACGGAAATCTTGTCGAGGTCTCTATCCTGCCCGGTCACCATCCCGCTCAGGCTGCCGCCGGGGTTGAAGTTGAATACGTCGTCAACCCCATCGACACCGGTGAGATTCTCGACGCCGGTGAAGGAAACGCCTGGAGAAGCGTCGTCATGCCACGTACCCGCGTCGGGGCCGGTGATCGTCCAGATACTCGGGGCATCTGCGTCTGCCGCGATGACGCCGGTGATCGTGTCACTACCGCCACCGCCGTCAACTGTGATCGCGACTTCGCTGGCCGCGACGGCCTGAGAGACGTTGATTCGGTCGTCGCCAGCCCCGGTGAGCACGGTCAGCGAGGAAAGTCCGATGCCGGTTCCCTCGATCTCAATGAAGTCATCTGGGGCGGCTGAGGCATCGTTCGTTGTGGTATCGACGATGACGCGTGCAAAGTTGGTGAACTCTTGCAAGACATCGTTCGTGGAAAAATCTCCGCCGCTGTTACCCAAAATCCGGCCGATGCGGTCGTTGTCCGGGCTGCTCACAATCTGGATGTGACTGACGCCGCTGGGGGCGACGAATGTGTAGGTGGCGTCGGGCCCGTCTTGCGAGCCGTCGTGAGACGCCAGCATCAGCCGCATTTCGAGCGCCTCCATGCGGCGTAACCCGAACGAAGGGGCCCGTCTACCGGCCGATGCGTGAGATGTGGAATCGTGCACCCGTCGGGCCAGGTACCGCATTCGTCCGACGGCCCGCCGGACGGGCGACAGCCCTCGTTCGGACATGGCGTTCAACCAACGCATCCGTGTGCAGATGCAGCGATAACTGTTCAGGAGCACCCGGTGTGCGTGGGAATGCTGTTTGTTCATGGCGTGCTCATGTTAGCAATGAAGCACATCGTGCCGCCGGAGCCGCCGGAGCCGATGGCGTCGCGCGCCGTCACCATCTCGTAGGTGATGTGATGGTTCCAAGTACAGTCCATTGATTCATGGCGGACACCACCGGCAATTTACCGTTGGGCACGCATCGACCAATGGCGACGACCCGTGAAATGTGATGAAACGGGCGTGGCGCGCACGAAATGGCGGACCGGCCTGTGGCGGATATGCGGGAGAGCCCGCGGCGCACGCCCGCCGGACCGATTCCGCGCGGCTCCAGACACGAGTCGGGCCGCAACTCGGGAAGAGAAAGCGTGCGACGCGTGCCATACTGGGGACATCAGTCAAACAACGCGCGTAGCGGCCCTCCGATGCCATCCTCATCCCTCGCACCGCTCGACACCGCAACGCCGCCCCCTCCGGCGCAACGCGTGAGCTCAGGGCGTGAAACGAGCTTC
>Ga0214919_10003393_pt1 | contig 24077 bp, 23 predicted proteins | sample LL1503_MetaG_FD_177994 | JGI IMG/M metagenome (GOLD analysis project Ga0214919, IMG submission 177994) | Freshwater microbial communities from Lake Lanier, Atlanta, Georgia, United States - LL-1503 | ecosystem: Environmental > Aquatic > Freshwater > Lake | place: USA: Georgia | collected... | reverse complement strand
TATAATTAATCTTTTATGCTATAATTGCAACCTTAGATATTAATTATAAAGATAGGTTAGATTTATGCCGTCTCGCTTTCTTGATCCCAAGAATGATTTTTGCTTTAAGCAAATATTCGGCACGGAAAAAAATAAGGATGTGCTGATTCATTTTCTTAATGACATTTTGGGACTAACTGACAAAGATCAAATTACTGAAGTCACATTCTTAAAAACCAGTCAAGATCCAGAGATTTCCGCCTATCGGCAATCAATCGTTGACGTTTTATGTCAGGATCAAAATGGCGTGCAACTGATCGTTGAGATGCAGGTTAGTAAACATAAAGGCTTTGAGAAGCGAGCCCAACTTTATGCGGCGAAAGCTTATTCTCAACAAATAATTAAGGAAGATGATAATCACAAGAAATTAGCAGTATATGCTAAATTAAAGGGAGTGATTTTCTTAGCGATAGCTGACTTCATCATGTTTCCTGATAAAGAAGCATGGCAATCAACTTACTGTCTGCTAGATACCAAAACCTATGAGCATGATTTGAAAGATTTTCACTTCATTTTTATGGAGCTGGAGAAATTTAATAAACGTCTCGACCAATTAGAAAATATTCAGGAGAAATGGGCATATTTCTTTAAACATGCTCATCAAAGCACCTTAGCTGAAATGGAGCATTTAATCGGCAAGGATATAATCATCAAACGAGCCTTTCAGGCAATAGACCAAGCTAGTTGGTCAGAGGAGGAGCTCCGTACCTACGATCAAATCACCAAAACGAGGTTAGATAATCTAGCCGTTGAACAGCAAAATATCGAAGACGCCGAAGCTAGGGGGGGAAGCTAGAGGTAAGGCTGAGATTGCCAAAGCAATGTTGAAGAAAGGTATGCCAGTAGAGGAAATAATGGAGTTTACTGGTTTGTCAGAAGAACAAATTATTAAGCTTAAATCTTCTAGTTCTATTTTCAAGTAAAATTTAGGCATTGCTAAATAAGTACAGATAGCAATAGTATTTTATTAAATAATATAACCAAAGATGCAAATATCATATCAAAGGCTTTGCTATATCTCTTAGTTCGTCTGTTAAATCTCGCTAAATAATGTCGTATCAATGAGTTTTTTTGATTCTACTAACGAGATTCTTGGCTTTAGTAATTATGTGTTTCTCAGCATGCTACCTTATTATTTGATAAATGATATATATATTTTAATGTAGTATAATCGTAATCTTCCATTACCACTTTTTTTGTTATATCTGGATCAAGTATTGCACCCATTTTTTCGTAAAATCTCCTAGCTAATATGTTTTTATCAAAAACCCAACCAAATATATATTCAAAACCTTCGTTTTTATAATGCTGAATAACATATTTAAATAGAAAATACCCAAGTCTTTCATTATTGCTCTTGGGTCAGTATATAATCTATACATCTATCCAATTTTGTGGTTGTAACTTATCGTATCTACATCAATAAAAGATAAAAGTTTATCACCTTCATGGACAACAAAAATATCCAACTTATTTTCTAAAATTCTAGAAAACCACTTATTATGCCTTTCTTCAATACTATATTTATAAAGAATTACATCAGCCATCTTTCCTGCATATGTCCATTTTAAAGATTTAATATGAATATCCGCTATTTATGTGCTTCCTCTACCGTATCAGGTCTTATTACCCACTCTTCTGGTAATTGATCAATAAACTTATTACTTCGCATTTCTTTGTTTTATGTAATTCAAAATTTTTAATCTAAATTCATAATTATAGCCAAGATTTATCATCGCAAATAAATGACAAGATAAACCTTGATCATAATTGGTGTCTTGATCCCTTATCGGTAAACTGAAAAGATTAAATACACCATGCAGGAGAAGAAAGACGCTGACTTGTACTGAATTTAGATTTTATTAGGGTCAAAAGTTACATATACTTCCTTCCACAAATTATAACGTTTAGGATCTAAATCATCAATAGGACTTGCTTTCCATACGGCTCTAACTGCACTATCAGACAGAGCATTAGTTACGGAAGGTGAACAATTGGTGCATATTAATTCCATAATTTTTACAGCTTTAACGGTGCCACTTTTATCTAAAGATACAGATAAAATTACTCGTGCTTTATCAAGGTTTTGAGTTCCAATTGGTTTATTCCATTGTCTTTCTATTTGTTGTTTTATCGAAGACATCTCGCTAATAGAAAGTAATTCTGTATCATTATATGAGCTGTTTGATTCTCTATTTTCTGTATTTTCTTTAAATAATCTAGCTTTTTTATTAGATTTATCATTTTTTCCTTCTGATGATAATTCCAAATTCTTAAGTAACGAATCTAACTCATTCCTACTAAGAATTTTCTTTTTTTTATCTTCTACAGGTTTCTCTACATCTTTCTCTATAGGTTTTTCTGCAGGTTTCTCTATAGGTTTTTCTGCAGGTTTCTCTACAGGTTTCTCTACATCTTTCTCTATAGGTTTTTCTGCAGGTTTCTCTATAGGTTTCTCTATAGGTTTTTCTGCAGGTTTCTCTATAGGTTTTTCTGCAGGTTTCTCTATAGGTTTTTCTGCAGGTTTCTCTATAGGTTTTTCTGCAGTTTTACTATGATCTATTTTTGTTGCATCATCATTTTCTATTGATTTTTCATGTTGCTTTGTACTATTTAATACATTAGATTTAGTAGTAATTGGCAACATCTCAATAACCATTACTTGTTCTTCAGGCAGAGGGGTAAATAAAGATGGTAGACCAAACGTGAAGAAATATAGGACTATTAAGTGAATTACAACAGATAGAATAAGAGCTATAGAAAAAGTGTTATTATTTTTCATTGTATTTAATATTTGACACTAATGCTACTTTCGAAAAACCAGCGGCGTGAATTTCTGCGACAACATTAACTACTTCTCCATATGCAACATTTTTATCTCCTCTAACAAAAATTCTACTATCTTTTTTTTCTTTAGTAATGCTACTTAATTTTGTGGCGAGTTCTTGCCTATTTATTAGGGTTTCTTGTAAATATAATTCTCCTTTATCATTGATAGTAATAACCAAAGGCTCATCTTGACCTGAGAGAGGGCTAGAACTTGTTTCTGGTAAGTCAACATTAACTCCCGAAACCAACATCGGTGAGGTAATCATGAAGATAATTAATAACACTAACATCACGTCAACTAATGGCGTGACATTAATTTCACATACCATATTTCTTCTTCCGCTTGAATTTCTTGAATTGCCTAATTGCATTGACATTACATTTTTCCCTCATCTATAGCTCTTGATAGAATAGAGCTTAGCTCATTAATAAAATCATCAATTTTATTAACAATTATATTGATTTGAGAAGAAAGATAATTATAGAAAATTACTGCTGGAATAGCGGCAAATAAACCAATTGCAGTTGCAAGTAAAGCTTCTGCAATTCCTGGTGCGACAACAGCTAAAGAAGTATTTTTTGATGCAGCAATAGATTGAAAACTATGCATAATTCCCCAAACAGTACCGAATAATCCAATAAACGGAGTACTAGAGGCAACGGTGGCTAAAAAGCCCAAATTTTGCTCTAATCGTTCAATTTCACGATTTCTTATCAAATACATTGATTGCATTATCCTATCTTTATGACTAAGTTTTTGTGCATCAGTAAGATTTTTTGAATTTTGTCTTGTGCATTCATTCATTGCAGCTACAAAAATTGAAGCAAGAGGATTATTTATTGACCGTTTGATACTTTCATATAGTTGATCTAAAACAGCCCCTGACCAAAAATTATTTTCAAAACCTTTGATTTTCTTTCTTAATTGAATTAAATGAACAATTTTATCTATAATTATAGTCCATGCCCAAATTGAGGCGATCACTAACACCAACATGACAAACTTGCTTACTATGTCAGATGATGATATTAGGGAAAAAATTGACGAACTGTTTTGTGCTGTAATTTCGACAACATCATTGATATTATTTGGTGAACTCATTAAATACAATTAAATTTAAGTTAATATTCACTATATTTAGCATTAAATATAGTTTTTGCAATCAATTTTTTCTATAAATAGGCTTATAAATTCTTATAAGCCCTAAGATTTTGAGAAATATTACTCAAATTATTATTATTATTAGGATAAAACCAAATAAATAATAATACAAATAATAAAGAAAAATTTAGTAAAAAATTCCATTCTGCCATTGATAATCCTAGTAATTTAATCGTTGCTTTTGCACAAGTAGCAATATCATTACTATAAAACAGATTTTTAATATCTGAGATTGATAAATGTTTTGGAATATGAACTAAAGTAGAACATAAAGAACTTGGCGAAAATACTCCTCTCTCTATTCCGCTATGATAAAAAGACAATAAACAACCACCTAATAAATTTGCCACTATAAGAAATAAACTATATTTACTTACTTTTTTTATTAGTAAAGCAACAACTGAAATCTTAATCATCAATAAAAATGGAAATCTTTCATAGATGCACAGAGGGCAAGGCGTAAAATGTAACACATATTCTGCAAAATAAGCGAAAGAAAGAGCCGTAACTCCCACACAAATTATGCCAATATATAATTTCCTAAAATTATCTTTACGAATAAAATTTATAACAGAAACAATATTCATTTATACCTTATTCGAATGTAATAACAATTTATATGGATTACTAACTTTAAGTTTATATTAAATAAATTCTAAATTCTATATATATTTTCATAATTCTTAAAATGATCGTAAGGTCAGTGACATATTATGTTTATTTAATACATCACTGACCTTATCACATTAAAATTAAATATTAATTACTAATATTTAATTAGTAGTTTATTCTGTAGATTGAAAATCACTTGTTTCGCCTGCGATGTTTGTTGTGACATCAGTTGCATTATTTCCATTATCAGGTGCTAGAGATATACTGTTGGCAACGGAGGTGGAATTTGCCACTCCAAAACTAATGGAGTTTGCTATTAAATTAGCCGGTGCTGAAGATATACTGTTGGCAATGTAATTATTAGTATTTAATCCATTGCCAACATTAAGTGTTAATTCATTTCGATTATCAGGTGCTAGAGATATGCTGTTGCCAACGGAGGTGGAATTTGCTCCTTCTAAAGTATTTTCATATGTAAATTTTGAATTAATAGATTGTTCTGAATTTTTTGACATAAAAACCTCTTCTTTATTAAAAATTAAATAATACAATAAACGTGTTGCACATTATATATTAAATATATACAATGTGCAATATATTTCTTTTTAAAAAAGTTTATTGCTTAAGATCAATATTTTTTATATATTTCAGTAATAAAAAGTAAGGAAAAATAAGTTGAATATAATGCACAAATATAGAACACATCATTGTAATGAATTACGGTTAGAAAATATTGATTTAAAAGTAAAATTATCTGGCTGGGTACATCGCAGAAGAGATCATGGTAATTTAGTTTTTATTGATCTGAGAGATCATTTTGGTATTACCCAATTAGTATTTACTGATCAAAACCCAGATTTGATGAATGACGCTAGTCGACTGAGAAATGAATCGGTTATTACTATAATAGGAAAGGTAGTAGCTAGAACAAAGGACACGATAAATGATTCGTTAATCACCGGCACAATTGAAGTATTAGTAGATGAACTTATAATTGAATCAACTGCCAAAGCACTACCATTAATGGTTAATTCTGAGCAAGAAGCACCAGAAGAAACAAGGCTAAAATATCGTTTCTTAGATCTAAGGCGTGAAAAATTACATAATAATATTATTCTTAGATCGAAAATTATTGCTCAAATGCGTCATCTTATGGTTAGTAATGGCTTTACTGAATTTCAAACACCAATTTTAACGGCAAGTTCACCAGAGGGGGCAAGAGATTTTTTAGTTGCTAGTAGGTTACATCCAGGCAAATTTTATGCTCTACCTCAAGCACCACAACAATTCAAGCAGTTGCTTATGGTATCAGGATTTGATCGTTATTTTCAGATAGCTCCTTGCTTTCGAGATGAAGATGCTAGGGCGGATAGATCGCCAGGAGAATTCTATCAATTGGATATTGAAATGTCTTTCGTCACGCAAGAAGATATATTTGACACTATAGAGCCGATAATGTACGAAATTTTTACTAAATTTTCAGATAAAAAAGTTTCTAGCACACCTTTTATAAAAATTCCATTTGAAGAAGCTATGCTAAAATATGGTTCTGATAAACCAGATCTTAGAAATCCTATTGTAATTGCCGATGTTACAGATTTATTTAGAGATTCTAATTTTACTATTTTTAAAAATAATATCCAAAATGGTTCAGTTGTCAGGGCTATTCCAGCTCCTAGCGCCTCTTCACTACCACGTAGTTTTTTTGATAAAATGGCAGAATTTGCAACTTCAGAAGGTGCCAAGGGTCTAGGTTATATCCAATTTTTACAGGATGGACAAGCCAAAGGACCTATTGTCAAATTTTTGACTGATGAACAATTAGCACAACTAAAAAATTTAGTAAATGTCCAAAATGGTGATACTGTATTTTTCTGTAGTGATAAAGTCAATATAGTATCCAAACTCGCTGGAAAATTACGCACTAAATTAGGGGAAGAATTAGATATACTTAAAAAAGATTGTTTCGAATTTTGTTGGATTACAGATTTTCCATTTTATGAATTAAATGAACAGACTGGGAAAATAGATTTTAGCCATAATCCATTTTCTATGCCACAAGGTGGTATCGATGTACTTGACTCGGCTAGTACAATAGATGAGTTGCTAAATATTAAAGCGTACCAATATGATATTGTTTGTAACGGAATTGAGCTATCAAGTGGAGCGATTAGAAATCATAAGCCAGAAATAATGTACAAAGCCTTTGAAATTGCTGGATATAGTGCTGAAGAGGTGGATAAAAAATTCGGTGGAATGATCAGAGCCTTTAAATTTGGTGCTCCGCCTCATGGTGGGATAGCTCCAGGCATCGATAGAATTGTTATGCTATTAACAGGCTCGAGCAATATTAGGGAAGTTATAGCTTTTCCATTAAATCAGCAAGCAGAAGATTTGCTGATGAATGCCCCAAATTATGTTGATGAGAATGCGTTAAAAGAATTGAATATCAATTTATCTCCATCAGTTAAAAATCATTTGGCAAAAAAAGTTGAATCTTCTACTACCTAGAAGTAATAGAGTGAAAAAATGCTTTGATTATTTTGCCCTAGAGGAATAATCAAAGCATGAATAACCAAGGACTTAAGCTAAGACTTGATATTGCTATCATTCGAATCATAAAAATCGATCATTTTATTTGCAATTATTAGAGAGTCATATTTTTCCAAAATATCGAGACGAATTTTGTTGGCAAGTTTTTTCCTAAGTAAAGGGTCATTCACCAATAATTCCATAGTTTCTACTAAATCTTGGGTATTTTTAGGTCTAACTAATAATCCATTAATTTTATCTTGCACCAGCTCTCTGCCACCAGGTGCGTCTGTAGTAATAATCGCTCTACCAAAGGCTCCTGCCTCCAAAAGGCTAAGGCTTAGCCCTTCACGGTAGGACGGCAATATTGCGACATGAGCTTGCTCCCATATATTTCGTATATTTTTTTGATAACCAAGATATTTGATGTATCCTTCATTGTGGTAATATTCTAATAATGATTGTTTTATTGATTGTTTATTATCTTTATCAGGCTCGCCGACTAACCAAAATTCAGCCTGTACCCCCTTCTGTTGGAGTATTTTAGCAGCATCTATAAATTCATATACACCTTTATCAATAATCATTCGAGCTACTAAAGCAAAGATTATCTTGCTAGATATTGGTTCTAATAGCGAGGGGAAATTTTGCACTTCTATTCCAACGCTACATTGCTTAACAATAAGATGCTTAGGAGCTATAGCTAATTTTACTAATAGGGCTAAATCATCATCATTTTGTACGATAAATAAGATTTTTTTATAATGACCTATCACTGAGATTATTTTAATAAAAATTAGTTTGAGCAACCTTATTAGAAAATTATTTTTAATAAAAATTAGCCCCATACCAAGAAAACTATTAATAATTTGCGGTACTTTACATAAAAATCCAGATATAGTGCCGTAAAGAATTGGCTTTATAGTGAAATTATGTAATATATCAGGTTTTTCGTGGGTTAATATTTTTAGTAACTTGAATAATAACACTAGATCATTGAAAGGATTAATACTAGAGCGTTTGATCGTAATTGGAATTATTTGCAGATCATGCTGTTCTATTTTTTCCCTAAAATTTGTAATGTTAGTAAGAATTTTAACTTCATATCCTTTTATTCTAGCAGCAGTAGCAATTGGTAAAAGATGAGCATAAAAATGCCAATCAGTATTTGTAAAAATTATTAGTTTTTTCATTTGTTTTTCTTAATTAACAGCTATATATTAATAATCTTGTATAAACTAAATATCATTTTTATACATAAAAATAAACTTATTTTATTTATTTATGTCAAAATACTTAGTTACAGGAGGATGTGGTTTTATTGGTTCTCATCTTGTAAAATTATTAGTGCAAAAAGGTAATCAAGTAGTAGTACTAGATGATTTATCGACAGGTAGTCTTGATAATCTGTTGGGTGTAGATTATAAGTTTGTCCAAGGAAGCGTGTTAGATCAAGATATTTTGAAAAAACTATTCAAAAATATTGATGGTTGCTTTCACCTTGTGGCCATTGCATCAGTACAAAAATCAATTAATAATTGGCATTATGCTCATCAAGTGAACTTAACTGGTACTGTTAATATATTTTTACAATCAAGTGTTCAAGATGTTCCTGTTGTTTACGCATCTTCTGCGGCAGTTTATGGAGAGGCAGATGATTTTCCTCTTCGAGAAAATAGTAAAATAAATCCTTTATCTCCATATGCAGTGGATAAATATAGTTGTGAGCTACAAGCTAAAGTTTTTGGAAAACTTAAATATCTTAAAAGTTGTGGTTTACGATTTTTTAATGTTTATGGGGTAGGGCAACTTAAGGATTCAGATTATTCTGGAGTAATATCAATATTTAAGCAGCAAGTGGAAGTTGGAGGAGAGTTGAAAATTTTTGGGAATGGTCAGCAAAGTAGGGATTTTATACATATTTCAGATGTCACTGAGATGTGCATGCGTTCAATGGGCATTACTAGCATCTCTGCTCCTATATTAAATGTTTGTACTGGAATTTCTTCCTCTATCAATGAACTTGCTCAAATAATTAGTAAAATTGGCTACGTAAAAGCTATTGAATATCTACCAGAGCAAGTTGGGAGTATAAATATTTCAGTTGGTTGCCCTAAATTAGCATATGAATCGTTAGATTATCAAGCGAAATATGGGCTAGAAATAGGCTTATTAGAATTGTTTAGTCAAAATATGAAGGGTAGCAATACTAATAATTTATGACTGAAAAATATACTATAATTTTGGTAGCGGATGTTAGGGGCTGGGCCTTTGATAATGTTGCACAATATGTTCAATCTTTGCTCAGCGATAGATATGATTGTCGCGTAATTTATAGTGGTGATTTTAAAACATATAAAGATTTTCTCGTCAAATTAAACCGCTTTAGCTCCATTAAATTAATACATTTCTTTTATCGTGGATATTTAACGGAATTGCTAAAATTTATAGTAGAGAATGACAGTAAAAATAAGATTATCGGAGAAAATTTACTAAATATTGCTATTACCACTAGCATACCAGATCACCTATTTATAGAACATGACCAAGATATTTTTAAAAATTTACTAACATTTAAGCTTATTGATAATTATTATACTACCTCTAAAAAATTATATGATATTTATACAAAAATATCGGATTATCCGAAACCTTCAAAAATTATTCATGATAATATAATAATTCAAAATCCCTGTAAAAATTGGACAATACATTCAGATGCACTAGCAGTCACGTGGATAGGCAACAGCTCATGGGGTAGTTGGCAAAGCTCTACTAACGATTATAAAGGGTTAAAAACAATAATTACACCAGCATTAAAGCAACTTAATGATGAAGGAATTGCCATTGAAAGCTATATAGTTGATAAAAATGATACTATCCTTCCAAGGGAAAAAATTTGGCAAATTTTAGAAAAAACTGATATTCTGCTAATAGCATCTAGTCAAGAAGGGACGCCCCTGACGCTTATTGAAGCAATGGCATTTGGTTGTGTGATTATAACGACAGATGTTGGTATTGCACAAGAAGTCTTACCTGAAATACAACATGACTTTATAATTAACAGGCACCATTTAGAATTTGTAGATTCCATAAAAAAACTAAATGCTAACAGAAAATTATTGGCTACTATTCAGCAAGAAAATTTTTCTTACTATCAAAAAATCTTTGCCGATAAGGATAAATTTCAAATATCTTGGTATTCATTTATAGAAGATTCAATCAATAATTATATGAAAAAGCAACAGCTTCAAACAAAAAAGCAAATTATACAAACTTTTACTAAGCATGGTGATTGCTTATCTCTAACAAATAAACTGTTTCAAAAAATTACTACAATCTCACTATTAAAAAAAATCACATTCTATCTTATGAGTGTTAATTGGTTTAAACCAATTATTATGTTGTTAATCAAGATTTTATATTACCTTATCCCTCAAAATGAATATTCTAATTTTAAAAACTTGATAATTAAATACCAAAGTACACAAAAAAATTCTGATGATGCTTATGTAATTTATTCAAATATTTTTCCTGGAGTTAGCAATTCAACTGAAGGGTTGTTTGATAAATTTATTCCTTTTCCTATCAACAAATTAAATCTTTTTATAGCTATAAGTGACAAGGTAATGACTAAAATAGCTAAGTTAATTATAGAAATGAAAATAAAAAGATTAATTATTTCTGGGGGGCTTGATGTACATATTCAATTAGTAAATAAATTGTATGAAATTAAGGGAAACCATGATCTAGATATTTCCTTTTTATGGCATGGTTCTCCTAGTCAGTGGGTTAAATATAACCAAGCTTATCATTTTTATAAATGGTTTACTTTATATCAGCAAGGTAAAATACAAGCTATTATTACTCTGAAAAAGGGTTTAGAACAATTTTTCAAATGTCATAATATACAATCTTATTTATTACAAAATTTTATACCTTTGTCACTAGAAAAACAAAATATTTCTTTTATGACAAATAAGTTTAAAATTGGTGTATGGAGCTCTTCTAGTTTATGGATTAAGAATCTGTATCCTCAATTTGCAGCAATAAGTATGCTAAAAGATCAAGTTTCGTGTTATACTAATTTCCATTTAAATGAAAAAAAATATACTTCTTGGATTATAAAAAATATAGAACTGAAAACTTTTGCTACAGACTTACCACATAAAGAATTAATTAAGCTGATGGCAAATACTGATTTAACTTTGTATATCACTAATTCTGAATGTTCTCCAATGATAGTATTGGAAAGCTTAAGTATGCTAGTTCCTTGCTTAGTTGGACCAACATCTGGTATATATGATGATGACGAATTTTTACTAGATATGCTGACTGTGAACAGAGTTGATTGTCCTGTAACAATATTTAACTCAATAGAGAGGGTTAGACAAAATATTGAATTAATAAAATCAAAATTACCTAATTTTATTATTAAATATAACACAAAGGCTATGCTATTAAAAAAATTTTTATTAGATAATATTAAAAAATAATAAAACCTGCACCAACTTGGTAAAAAATAGATGGAAATGAAGAAGATATTTAAAGAGTATTGGAATTGCTTTGAAAATTTAGAATTTTAGTAAAGGATATTGCTAGTATGTTAATTGGACAGTCTCATAGCGTTTTATTAATCAATGATTAAATCTCTTTTAAAAGTTTCTTGTACTATTTGTAATTTATCCTTACAATGTTCCCAAATATCTATTAGTTCCTTTTCATATTCATAAAATTCACAACTACTCCACTCAAATTTGTTGAACATATTATATACCCTGTTTAATGCGTCGTTAGGTATCTTGGACAATTCTAATAATACTAAATCTTTAATCATCCTTTCTTGATCTTGCTTATATGAAGCATGATTTGCTTTTCCAGATTCTGCTTCATAGTGCATTTGCTCAGTTCGCACCTGTATTTCTATAGCTCGCCTATGAATTCCAGAAAATAATACTATATGTAAAGAACGGTAATAATTAGATTTAGGTGTTGAAATGTAATCTTTAACTGCTTCAATATGATATAATTCATTGATGACATTTAATAAAGAGTGGCAACTTACTGGATTTTCAACTACAATTCTGAAAGCAATAACATCACTTAACTCTGAAATAGGTATATTTTTTAGTGCAACTTTTTTTAATATAGAGTATGGTTCTTTTAATCTGTAGGATATTTTTGCGGATACTTTATGTTCTTTTAGCTTTCTCTCAAGTTCATCTTTAATTATAAGAATATACTCATTCTTATCACTTACTAACACAGACATACAGAAGTTTCCTCTTTTGTGTTTTATAACGTAACAAACTTATATTTTAGCACTAATCGTGTTTTTGTCAACTAATTTCACCACCCATTGGGGCGTTGCTATACAAACTGGTTGATATTTTCTATTCTATCATTCCATAAAATTACTATGAAGGACAAGAAATTGCTGGTATCAAACTCAATAAATTTGCGATGATTACTGCTGCTCATTTGGTCGGACATATTGAACTTAAGGGTTTTATTAATTCTAATGGGCAGATTGATGCAAAAGACGATAATCAAGTATCTTGTTCAAATTATTTAAAAAAGTTTGCAGGATATGAAGTTGATTTTTCACTCAAGCCTCCATTTGAGTCCAAGATGCAGACTCAGACCCAACAACCAACAGCTCTGGTGAACCAACAAGCAGTGCAAAAAGAATCTAATAAAGCTCAGAACGTATCTAAGATGGACATGGCAAAATTAGAACATATGCTGAAGACGTTTGTTTTAATAGAGCAAAAGAAAAATGTAGAAAATCAAAATAAATTTAAAAAATTAGCGGAAAAAGTTCAAGCATCGTTGGCTCAATATGAATCGCAATGTGCAATTCAAATAGCAAATATTAAAGCTAAATGTGCGGTACAAACAAATCAACATAAACAATCTTTTGAATCTGATACATCAAATAAAGCTAATATATATTTAAGCAACAAAAGGAATCTTATGCTAAAGACTTGATATCAAAACTTGCTGAAGTGAAAGACAAAATTAATCGAGGGGAAGATGTTGATATAGACAATATAATTAATAACATTGATGCCTCAGCCTCTTTGAATTTATCAAATATTCAACATACTTTTAATCAAACTAGTACCATTGCCCATGCTATATTTGATATTATTTATGATAATCCTATTTTAAATCATCCAAAATTATTAGAGGCTATTTTTGCAAAATTTGGTTCAGATGTAACAAATAAATTTATTGATCTTTGTGGTGAATTAAGTAACACAAGAGAAACTAAAGATATTATAGAAGAAATCAGCAGATCGCCGAACAATATTAAAATGGTTGCGTCGTTAATTGGATTAGGTCACAGCGACCACACAGTACCTGATATGGAGTGTAGTTGAGATTAAAAGTCTGCTATACTTCAGCGTAGCAATCCAGTGAGAAAGTACTTTAATAAACTTGAGGCACTATAATGTAAATATTCATAAAGATATTAAAGTTAAAGAAGTTATTGAAAAAACTGGTTGCATTTTTGTCTATTTACCTACATATTCTCCTAATCTTAATCCTATTGAACTTAAAAAAGATTATTAAAAAATTTAATAACCTTAAAGAGGTAATTACTGAAATATTGTCTAAAACCTTTCCTTGTTAGCTAATAATAGTAACTAAAATAGTAAATCGCCAATAAATGAAGGCTTTTGATGATAAATTACTTTAAATATTGCTTGTTTCAAGTTAAAGTTAGAATAAAGAAGATTATTAAATAATATTGTAGGAAATGATGCTGAGTTCTGATTATATTCAAGAAATATCTGTTGAGGGAAATTTTTATAAAATTTTTGATATAAATAAAGCAGCAAATGATATTAATCTTGATTTAAAACGTTTGCCTTATAGTTTGAGGATATTATTTGAAAATGTTCTGCGTTTAACCCAAAATACCAAAAATTTACTACCATTTAAAGATTGGCTTAAAAATAAAACATCTGAAGCAGAAATACCCTTTATGCCCACTAGAGTTTTGATGCAAGATTTTACTGGTGTGCCTGCTATCGTTGACTTAGCTGCCATGCGTGATGCTATGAAAAAGCTTGGTGGAGATCCATTGAAAATTCACCCTTTAATTCCTGTTGATCTAGTGATCGATCATTCTGTGCAAGTTGATTATTTTGGTGGCACTGATTCCTTTGCACAGAATGTCAAAATAGAGATGCAAAGGAATAGGGAGCGTTATGAGTTTCTAAAATGGGGGCAGGGTACATTTGACAATTTTAGAGTAGTTCCACCAGGCACTGGAATTTGTCACCAAGTCAATTTAGAATATTTGGCAAGCGTTGTATCCACTAAAATCCATGGCAACTCAATTTTTGCTTACCCAGATACCTTAGTTGGAACAGACAGTCATACTACTATGGTTAATAGTTTAGCTGTTCTTGGTTGGGGAGTTGGTGGGATTGAAGCTGAGGCAGCAATGCTTGGGCAGCCTCTATCAATGATTTTACCAGAAGTTATAGGCTTTAAGCTTACAGGACGTTTAAATGGTATGATTACTGCTACAGATTTGGTGTTGAAGGTGACGCAAATGCTAAGAAAGCAAAATGTAGTTGGTAAGTTTGTTGAATTTTTTGGTGATGGACTTGATTCCCTTACATTGGCAGATAGATCTACTATATCAAATATGGCTCCTGAATATGGAGCTACTTGCGGATTTTTCCCAATTGATCATGAAACATTAAAATATCTTGAATTTACTGCGAGGGCTCAAGAACAAATAAAATTAGTAGAAAATTATGCAAAACTACAATCATTATGGCGTGAATCTAAAATAATTCCAGAATATACTAATATAGTAGAATTAGATTTATCTACTTTGGAAGTTTCGCTAGCCGGACCAAGACGCCCCCAGGATAGAGTGAATTTAACAAATATGGTAGGTCATTTTGTCGCAGAATTACCCTCTTTAGCTAAAGATAATTTTGATTTAGAAAAAAAATATCTCGTTGAGAATAGTAATTTTAGTCTAGGTCATGGTGATGTAGTAATTGCTGCGATTACGAGCTGTACAAATACTTCTAATCCTTCTGTAATGGTAGGAGCAGGTTTGCTAGCTAAAAAAGCTGTGGAACTAGGACTTACTAGCAAAAATTGGATTAAAACTTCATTAGCCCCTGGGTCCAAAATAGTAACAGAATATCTCAAAAAAAGTGGTCTTGATATATATCTAAATGCTTTAGGCTTTTATCTTGTTGGCTATGGTTGCACTACTTGTATAGGTAATTCAGGATCTCTTGCTACAGAAATAGAAAATACTATTACTAATAATAATCTTATTGTCGCTTCCGTTCTATCTGGTAATAGAAATTTTGAAGGGAGGGTACATCCACTTACTAGGGCCAACTATCTTGCCTCGCCATTGCTAGTTGTGGTGTATGCACTAACTGGTACTATCAATATTAATCTCGTGAGTGAGCCACTTGGTAAAGATTCGCATGGTGAATATATCTACCTTAAAGATATATGGCCCAGTAGAGAAGAGATAGAAAAGTGCATTAATGAATCTATTAATTCTAAAATGTTTCATGATAAATATGCAGATGTGTTTTTAGGTGATCAAGAATGGCAAGATGTTAAAGTAACGAAAACTGATACTTATAACTGGCATGAGGATAGTACTTATATTAATAACCCTCCTTATTTCAAAAATATTGGTGATATTTCTAGTGGAATATGTGATATAAAATCAGCGAGAATATTGGCTATTTTTGGCGATTTTGTTACTACCGATCATATATCTCCAGCAGGAAATATTAGTAAAAACAGCCCTGCGGCCAAGTATTTAATGGAACGTGGTATTGCTTCACCAGATTTTAATTCATATGGTTCCAGACGGGGAAACCACGAAGTGATGATGCGTGGAACTTTTTCTAACAATAGGATTAAAAATTTAATTTGTTTTGGAATTGAAGGAGGAGTCACCATAAACCAATTAACTGGTGAGAGAGTGAGTATTTACGAAGCTGCCATGGACTATAAAGCCCACGCCATTCCTCTAGTGATTTTTGCAGGTCAGGATTATGGTTGTGGTTCATCAAGGGACTGGGCGGCAAAAGGCACTAATTTGCTCGGAGTAAAAGCAGTAATTGCTGAGAGCTTTGAAAGAATACATAGATCTAATCTTGTTGGTATGGGAATATTGCCACTTGCATTAGTATCTTTTACCATAAATGATTTGCAACTAGATGGCTCTGAATATATCACAATTATTGGACTAGATGATAAAGTTCGATCGCTTAATCCCCTAACTTGTATTATACAAAGAAAAAGTGGTATAGTTGAAAGGGTTGAAATTATATTACAAGTCTTTACAGATGATGAGATAAGATATATAAAACATGGTAGTATAATGCACTTAGTAGTTGAGAATTTGAATGTGTAAATTTTATTATAAATATTTAGAAGGCGAAAGATGAATAGAGAAATAAAGCAATATCTAAATCCAGGAAAAAAAAATCTCATAGTAGTATATGTTCTATTTTTATGCGGTATAATAGCTCCACCATTACCAATTATTGGTGCAATTTTTGCCTATATTAACAAGGATATTACGGATAAAACTTTGGCTAGTCACTATATATTTTTATTTCGTACTTTTTGCATATGGTGCATTGGTGGTATAATATGTACGATAGCTATTATCGTCATAATAAGTTCGATATTGTATATATTATTGAGTATTTGGTTTATGTTAAGAATTATCATAGGTTTTAAATATTTGTTAAATAATCAAGCAATTTCAAATTATATGACTTATTGGATCAAGTGAATTTTGGTAAAATCAATATGTTATTAGCACTTGGGCAGAAAACTGAATATCAAGATAAGTATGATAATTCTTTGTTATTTCCAATAAGCCGAGCAGTAGCTCGGCAACAATTAGGTATTTTAGATTCATTGCCTTTCCAAGGATTTGATATTTGGAATTGTTATGAACTATCCTGGCTAGGTCATTGCGGTAAACCAGAAGTGAAAATTTTAGAATTTTCAGTAAATGCTGATTCTCCCTATATAGTTGAATCAAAATCGCTAAAGCTTTACTTAAATTCTTTCAGTAATACTAGATTTGATAATGTACTACAAATAAAAAAATTGATTGAGCAAGATTTGACGTCATTGCTTAAATCACCTGTAATAGTCTATATCAAGGACTTAACTTCATATAATAACACAATACTTAAATCTTTTTCAGGAGTAAACCTCGATTCCTTAGAGATTATAATGGATGATTTTGATATTAGTAAAAATATACCTCAATTATCAAGTAGAGAAGGGCAGGTTGAGGAATCATTATGTTCTAATTTATTGAAATCGAATTGTTTGGTCACTAATCAACCAGATTGGGCATCAATACAAATTATCTATCAGGGAAGACAAATTGATCATAATTCTTTACTGAAATACTTAGTATCATTTCGTAATCATAATGAGTTTCATGAACAATGTGTTGAACGGATTTTCTGTGAAATAAATAAATTTTGTCACCCCAATGAATTAACTGTTTATGCTAGATACACAAGGCGTGGCGGAATAGATATTAACCCTATACGATCAAATCGTAACATAGATATTAACAGAATTGATAATTCAAGGCACGTGCGCCAATGATTAGCAGAATCATGCGTAGTTATTAGGATACTTCTGATAGTTTTTGTGCTTCATCAGCAGATATTAAAGCTTCAATAAATTCATCTAATTGACCATTTCTTATGACTTCTTCTATTTTATAGAGCGTTAAGTTAATTCTATGATCTGACACCCTACCTTGTGGGAAATTATAGGTACGGATTCTTTCTGATCGATCTCCAGAGCCAATTTGTCCTTTACGAAACTCTGCTCTTTCTATATCTCTTTTGTGTCTTTGTGCTTCATAAACCCTAGAGCGGAGGATTTTCATAGCCTTGGCTTTATTTTTATGTTGAGATTTTTCATCTTGTATTGCAGCAACAATACCAGTTGGTAAATGAGTAATTCTGACAGCTGATTCCGTAGTGTTGACGTGTTGACCGCCAGCACCTGATGCACGGTAAGTATCGATTCTTAAATCTTTTTCATCAATATTAACATCTATATCTTCAGCTTCAGGTAGTACTGCAATTGTAGCTGCTGAAGTATGTATTCTGCCACTAGATTCAGTTTCAGGCACTCTTTGCACCCTATGAACGCCAGATTCAAACTTAAGCTTAGAAAATACATCTCGCCCCTTAATTAAAGCAGATGCCTCTTTATAACCTCCAATACCAGTATCGGAGATTGATAATACTTCAAAACGCCAGCCTTTTAACTCTGCGTATTTATGATACATATTAAATAAATCAGCGGCAAATAAGGCTGCTTCCTCTCCACCACTACCAGCCCTTACCTCAATAATAGCATTTTTTGCATCAGCTTCATCTTTCGGTAATAAAGAAAGTTTTACCGCTCGTTCTAGTTGAGGAAGAGAAGATTCTATACGTTGCACTTCATCGTATATCATGGATTGTGTTTCACTGTCTAAATTGGCTTCTTTTGCCATTTCTTTTGTATTAACTAGTTCTAATAATACTCTATCATATTCATTAATTGTTTGAACAATTGGTTCTAATTCTGAATATTCTTTTGATGATTTGACAAATTCTTCTCCAACTATACCACTTGATAATTTTTGCGATAGTTCTTGATGTTTATTCAAAATTTTTGCTAAATTATCGGAAAAGCTCATATATATATTTATTTATAATTTATTAATTAGGAGCATGAACATAGGCAAAGTAAAATTTGTCTTATATAAGCATTAACGCGGGACTCTCGATAATTTTCTTGAATGAAGATAAAAATTTAGCTCCAACGGCACCATCTACAACCCTATGATCAGAGGATAGAGTCACTTCCATTATAGTCGCAATTTTTATCTGTTCATTTATGACTATCGGTCGTTTCGTACTTGCTCCCACAGCTAAAATGCAACTTTGTGGTGGATTAATAATTGCACTAAAATTCTTAATACCGTACATTCCAAGGTTAGATACGCTAAATCCTCCACCTTGAAATTCTTCAGGAATCAACTTATTGTTCCGAGCCTTGGCTATTAATATTTGTAATTCACTTGACAATGTTATTATATTCTTTTGGTCAGCATTTTTCACTATAGGCGTTATAAGACCATCATCTATTGCCACAGCAACTGCTATATCAATATTGTTATAATAGCGAATTTTCGCTCCCAGCCAGCTAGCATTTGCTTCAGGTACGATCTTCAGGGCTTTTGCCACTGCTAAAATAATAAAATCATTAACAGAAATTTTAATTTTACTATCTTCTTGAAACGATTTATTTATATCTTCTCGAACTTCAAGTAGCTTATCTACATTACACTCTATTGAAAGATAAAAATGCGGAATGGTCTGTTTGGATTCGACCAAACGTTGGGCAATAATTTTTCTAATGTTACTGCTTGGAACATCTCTATATTCTTCGCTATTCCTTTTTACTCCTTCAGAACGTAAGGTATTTTGCTCCGCTCTAGGCGTAGCTAAGCATGACAATATATCTCGCTTAATTATCCTACCATGTGGACCAGTACCTTGAAGATTAGTAATATCTATATTCTCTATTACCGCTAATCTTTTGGCTAAAGGTGAGGCAAAGACTCTTTGATTTGGTGATATTGTAATAGGTTTACTTTCACCCATACTCGGCTGATTTACCTCCATTAATCGAGGTAAATCAGCCGAGATAGAAGCATTTGCAACTACGATTTTGTTGACAGTCTTATCAATATTGATAAGAACATTTTCTAACGTACCAGCATCTTCACCATCTTCAAGTAATATAGCGATAACCGAGTTGATAGCTATATTCTCTGAGCCTTGTGGGCTAATTATTTTAGCTAAAATACCTTCTTCTATCGCTTCCACCTCCATAGTAGCTTTGTCTGTTTCTATTTCTACTATCACATCGCCAGGAAGAATTTTATCCCCCTCTTTTTTTAGCCATTTTGCAATATTACCTTCAGTCATAGTTGGAGATAAAGCAGGCATTAAAATTTTAATTGACATAGTTAGTGCCTATATTATTTAGGTTGTTGGTATTTTTGTAGGATCAGGGCTGACCAACATAATTATCTGCTTGCCTTCCATTTTAGGAGGGGAATCAATTTTAGCCAAATTTTCTAACTGCAAAGTTATACGTTCAAATAATTTCATACCAATATCATTATGAATAATCTCCCTACCTTTGAACCATAAAGAAATTTTTACTTTATCCCCTTCTTTCAAAAAATCTTTGATTTTACGAAGCTTGACTTCATAATCACCTTGACTAATATTAGGTTTAAATTTCATCTCCTTCAGAACGACGACTCTTTGCTTTTTTTTAGCTCCTTGTAGGCGTTTCTTATTTTCGTATTTAAATTTACCAAAATCTAAAATTTTACAGACTGGTGGTTCAGCATTTGGGGATATTTCCACCAAATCTAAAGATGCCTTTGCTGCTAGTTCTAAAGCTTCTCTAATACCTACAATTCCTAGCATGTCGCCATTTTCATTTACTAAACGAACTTGATTTGCTCTAATTTCCCTGTTTGCTTTAGGAAAATTACTTTTCTTATTTTCAGAAATAAAACTTCTCCAATATAAATTGCTCAAACTATATTATAATTAAGTGAATCTACTGCATTATCTTCCAAATTACAAGTAAATCTGAACAATATCATAGCAATATGTTAGTTCTATTGCAAATACTTTGCATTCTGGTCTTGCACAAGTTTTACTAGCTCCTTAAGAGAGATAGTATTTTGCTGTTCTGAACCTAATTGTCTTATGGTGACAGTATTATTTGCCATTTCTGCTTTACCAACGACTGCTATTATCGGCACTTTATTATTAGAAAATTGTCGTATTTTATAATTAACTTTTTCAGGTGAAATATCAATATCTGTCCTGATTCCTTCGTCAATTAATAATTTATTCACTTCCACCGCATAATCATTTAAATCACTAGTTATGGTAGCAATTGCTACTTGCACTGGAGCTAGCCAAATTGGAAAGCGTCCTGCATATTCTTCAATTAAGATGCCAATAAAACGTTCAAAAGAACCTAAGATTGCTCTGTGCAACATTACAGGTCTTTTTTTCTCACCACTAGTTGATATATAAGAGGCATCCAAGCGTTCTGGCAAGACAAAATCAACTTGCAAAGTGCCACATTGCCATTCTCTACCTATTGAGTCTTTTAGGCAAAATTCTAGTTTTGGTCCATAAAATGCTCCGTCCCCAGGACTTAAAGTATATGGATAGCCTGCTTCTTCTACTGCAGTTTTTAAAGAATTTTCTGCCTTATCCCAAACCTCATCACTACCAGCCCTTACTTTAGGACGATCAGAAAATTTAATTTTAATTTCAGGGAAGCCAAAATCTTTATAGACATCAGTTAAAAGCCTGCAAAAATTTACTGTTTCACTATTGATTTGATCCTCGGTACAAAAAATATGTGCGTCATCCTGCACTAAAGCTCGTACCCGCATCAAACCATGCAGAGCACCCGATGCTTCATTTCTGTGACACAAGCCAAATTCAGACATCCGCAAAGGTAAATCACGATAACTTTTTATTCCTTGTTTAAAAATTTGTACGTGACATGGGCAGTTCATAGGTTTAAGAGCCAAAGTTTTATCGTCATCAATATTTAGAGAAAACATATCTTCTCTAAATTTTTCCCAATGACCAGACGCCTCCCACAGGCTTTTATCTACTAAAACAGGCGTTTTTACTTCAGTATAACCAACTTTTCTTATTTTATTTCTAATATATTGCTCAATCGTGCGGTAGATTGCCCAACCTTTATCATGCCAAAATACCATCCCTTGAGCTTCTTCTTGAAAGTGGAATAGATCAAGCTCTTTGCCTAATTTCCTATGATCACGTTTCTCGGCTTCTTCAAGCATGTGAAGATAGCTATCTAATTGTTCTTTCGTTGCCCAAGCTGTACCATAAATTCTTTGTAGCATATTATTTTTGCTATCACCACGCCAATATGCACCTGCCACTTTCATCAATTTGAAATGTTTCACTTTACCAGTGGAAGGAGCATGAGGACCACGACATAAATCAACAAAATTACCTTGTCTATATAAGGTTATATCTTGTCCTAAAGGTATTGCTTCAATGATTTCAGCTTTGTAATATTCACCTATTGATTTAAAAAATTCTACTGCTTCATCACGTTGCCAAACTTCCCTAGTAATCTTTTCATCTCTTTTGACAATTTCATACATTTTAGCTTCAATATTTAGCAAATCTTCAGGAGTAAAAGGTTTGTCCTTAGCAAAATCATAAAAAAAGCCATTTTCAATAGCAGGACCAATGGTGACCTGAATATCTGGGAATAATTCCTTAGCTGCCTCTGCAATTATATGAGCCGCATCATGCCTTAATATTTCTAAACATTCGGAATCTTTGTGAGTTAAAATCCTTAAGCTACAATCATTTTCGATTGGGAAACTTAAATCCTTTAGCTCATTATTCACCTCAACAACTAGAGCATCTTTTGCTAAAGAAGCTGAAATATTACTTGCTATCTCAAAGCCAGTAATATTTTTATTATATTGTTTATTCGAACCATCAGGAAAAGTAATGTTAATCATTTAAGTCTCAGAATTATTGCAATTAACATAATAATACTTGTTAATTTTTTATAATCAACTTAATTTACTATGCGATTCAGAAGGGAAGGGATTGTATTAAACTATTAATTATTTGTTCAAATTCTAGCTTATCAGAATATTCTAGGGTTATTTTATTATCTATTTGATTTTTAAACCAAGTAATTTGCCTTTTTGCGTATTGTCTAGTTTTAATCTGGGCTAAATTTATTGCTTCCTCCAAGGTAATTTTACCTTTTAAATAAGATGTTATTTCTCGTACCCCAATAGTTTTGCCAGCGGAGGTATGAAGGTAAGAATCAGGGAGGTTTTTAATCATTAATTCAACTTCCTCAATCGCTCCTGCATTAAATAATGCTTTTAGCCTATCATTGCAAGTTTGATAAAGAAATTTTCGTTCTGGATGCAAGAAAATTACTTTATAATCAAAGCCCAAAAGAATAGGGGGGGGGTGACAAGCATGAAAATGAAATATAGATTTCCCAGTTTGCATAAAGACCTCAAATGCTCTGATAACCCTTTGAGTATCGTGCTGGTGCAATTTTTGCCCTGCGAGTATATCTAATTCTTTTAAGCGATTAAAAAATTCTATTTGACCAATATTTAAGTGCAAATCTCTAACATATTGTCTAATTTCAGCAGAGATTTTAGGTATTTCATTATATCCAAAAATTAAAGAATTAATGTATAGTCCCGTGCCACCAATAATTATTGGTAGCTTACCTTTAGCAGTAACTTCTATAATTTTCTCTAAAGCACAATTAACATATTTTATCACCGAGAACTCTTGTTCTATCGATAAAAAATTATATAGATGATAAGGAATTTCCCTGCGGTGAATTTCTGGCGGAGAAGCGGTAATAATAGGAAGTTGCTGATAAATTTGCATTGAATCGCTATTTATCACCTCGCCATTATGGACTTTAGCCAATTGATGTGCTAAATAAGATTTTCCGCTTGCAGTTGAACCACAAATAATTAATAGTTTATTTTGGGGCATATTTTTTAGAAAATTTTAACTTATCAATTTGTTCTTTAGTTAATTTATTATATTTAATAATTTTCTCCACCGATTCGTTATCTAATAGCATTGCCTTAGCTATTTCTATCGCTTTTTGCTCTCTTCCCTCCGCCTTACCCTTAGCTTCACCTTTAGCTTCTCCCCTAGCTTCAGCGGATTGTAACTCATCACGATCATTATAGATAAGCTTTTGGTAGTAG
>Ga0214919_10003392_pt1 | contig 24078 bp, 18 predicted proteins | sample LL1503_MetaG_FD_177994 | JGI IMG/M metagenome (GOLD analysis project Ga0214919, IMG submission 177994) | Freshwater microbial communities from Lake Lanier, Atlanta, Georgia, United States - LL-1503 | ecosystem: Environmental > Aquatic > Freshwater > Lake | place: USA: Georgia | collected... | reverse complement strand
TTCGAAGGCACTGTGAAGATCTCCGAGTCTGGTCGTCGCATGGCACAGGGCATCTGCCCAGTATGTGGCACCAAGGTCAATAGAATTCTTGGCAAAGCTCAGTAACTTCACCAAATAAGCCTTACAGATTCACCCCGTGCGCTCATTAGTTGATGCGCACGGGGTGAATTTTTTTTCATACCCTTAGTCGCACTTTTAAACCGCTGCGCTGGCTAATACACAGGCGGCGCTGCAGCGCTGGCACGCTTTCGCCAATCCTTCGCAGATGAATAGCGCCGCAACCAATCTTCTCTTTAAATCTGGAATCAACCTTTACTCCAGTCCGCGCCCGAGCGAATATTTCATCGGGACGTTACGTCAACGAATCGCAATTTACGGCGCAAACGCGCCAGCTATTTATAACGCCTTTAAGCGGGGGGCAAGCGGCGCAGAAATTGGCGCATCCTTTTCGCTAACGGCTCAGGAGGTATCTGATTTAGTAGAAGCGCTCGATGCTTGCGAATTCTTTCAAAGGCAGCCATCTGCAATTCAAATCTCCGAAAGATTTATCTCTAATATCGCCGAACGTGCCGCCAAGGCCGGTGATCACAGTAAAGATGCATCTTTTGCACAAATTAAAAAACGTATAGAACCTGAGTTAACTACAACTCGCTGGTTACCTGGAGTTTTAGATTCAGGGGTTTCTAAAGTTAGCGCTCGCCAAAGTGCACATATTGAAATTTCTGGCCACTCCCGCGCTGCGCAACATTTATATGCGACCTTAATTGCTAGCGGGGTTACACATACCCAATTTGCGCCCTCCTTTCGCCGAGGCCAAGAATTAATTTCAGAGTTAGATCTAACTGGTGGATATATATCTGCCACAGATATTGGACAAGTATTTAAGGCTTTATCTGAGCAAAAATCTAAATCTTTAGCGCTCTTTCCAATAGCAAAGGTAGAGAGTGCGCAAGAGTTACCCGGAAACTTTATAGAGAAGGTAATTAAGATCCACTTCGGTGAGATTGATCCAGTAATTCTTGGGTTATGGATGGCATCTGGCCAAGAACATTTAATAGTTAGCGAAATAAGCGGTGGGTATTTAACAATCTCGCCGTTGGTAAAACCTGGGCAGAGCCCGTGTAGCCGTTGTTGCGAACTCACTATCGCCGATCAGAGCAGTGCAAATTTGCTAGAAGGTGCGAGCGAGCGAGATGAGCTGCCGATCGCTGGAGCAAATTACTTGGCAGGGCTGATCGCCTCCGAAATTATAAAATTAATCGATACCGGTTCTTGCACCCTTTCTACAGAGGCGATATCTATCGACTTATTAGATCTCTGTAACACAAAACACATAACTCTCCTGCGCCACCCAATGTGTGGATGTGGCTGGCGGTAAATTTTCAATTAGCGTAACGGCAGAATCTTCTGAAGAATAGGCAGATGGCCAAGGCGGAGAAAAGTAAGAAAGAGATCATCGAGACGGAGATCCCGAGCTCAACTGCTGTGCGTTCAGCGAAGATGGTTTCTATTCCTGTTGGACTCGCTGGTCGCGGAGTATTGGGTTTGGGCAGACAACTTGTCGGCCAATCATCATCGCTCGTTGTTTCAGATATTCAAGAGAAAACAGCAGAGCAACTATTTAAAGTCCTTGGTGAATTAAAGGGCGGGGCTATGAAATTTGGCCAAGCGCTCTCAGTCTTTGAAGCCGCGCTTCCCGAAAATATCGCTAAGCCATATCGCGAGACTTTAACAAAGCTACAAGAATCTGCACCGCCGCTTCCGACTCGCGTGGTTCATAAAGTACTCGCCAAAGAACTTGGCGAAGATTGGCGCGATAACTTCACATCATTTGAAGATAAACCAACTGCTTCAGCATCAATCGGCCAAGTACATAAAGGTATTTGGAAAGATGGTCGTCAAGTCGCCGTAAAGATTCAATACCCAGGAGCTGCCGAAGCGCTGGTCTCAGATTTAAATCAGATCCAACGCTTTGCCAAGATTTTCCAATTGGTACTCCCCGGCCTAGATATGAAACCTCTACTTGAAGAACTTCGCGCGCGAATTATTGAAGAAGTCGATTACAAATATGAAGCAGAGGCGCAGGAAGCATGCTGGCGCGCATATGAGAACGATCCCGATGTTGCGATTCCCAAAGTTGTTATGTCCTCAGATAAAGTTTTAGTTTCAGAATGGTTAGACGGAACTCCACTTTCTAAGATCATCGCTGAAGGTACGCAAGAGCAACGCAACAATGCAGGAATGCGCCTGGCTCGTTTCCACTTTACTTGTCCAGAGCGCGCCGGTTTATTACACGCCGATCCCCATCCCGGTAATTTCCGTTTACTTGCCGATGGCCGTATCGGCGTTCTTGATTTCGGTGCCTGCAATCGCTTACCAAATGGCTTCCCCGAACCATTTAAAAACTTGCTAAAGCATGCCCTCGATGATGACGCGCAAGCTTTATATGACGGATTTAAGAAAGATGGATTTATCCTGGCTGAAGTAGATGTTGATCCAGCACTAGTTTTAGATTTCTTAGTTCCGCTAGTTGAGCCACTTCGCACCGAAACATTTAAATACTCCCGCGAATGGTTGCGCGATCAGAGCGCCCGCGTTGGCGATCCCCGCAATCCAACTGCGAAGATAGGTTTCCAACTTAATCTGCCCGCAGAATATGTCTTGATCCACCGCGTTACCTTGGGAACAACTGGAATCTTCTGTCAGTTAGAAGCGGAAGGAAAGTTCCGTGATGAAGCGCTCTCTTGGTTCCCCGAGATCGCGCCAGCTAACGCTTAGCTTCCCTTATTTGGAATTAATTAGAAACTTTGCGAACCAATCTCCAGTGATATAAATAAACTGGAACGGTAACAAGTAACGAAACTATCGAACTAGTTATGCCGCGGATAGCGCTACGGCGGCTCTGATCAATATTTGCCTTGCGAAGGACTTCCGGATCAACTTTAGGATCAGTCTGTGTGGCATAAGGATCTACATATCCCGCATCAGGAACAATTAAATCCAAGCCACGATTAATCAAATTAATGACGGTAAATATGCAGATAAGAAGAGTTATTAAGCTAATTGCGTAAAGGTAGAGCGAACGCCAATCCACACCCACGTGCGCGATCGGCATCTCAATTTTCTTAGTAATAGTCTTCTTCGCTGGGCTCTTCTTCGCAGAACTCTTCTTCGCAGTGGTTGCCATATTTAGAGTGTACTCCGAAAGATTTTCAGCCTTCGTGTGGCACGACCCCCGCACTGATTATTAAAATCAATACGAGGGCCATGCGAGCAACGGATTCTTACCGATAGAGCGAATTACACGAACGCGGCAATGCGCGGCGGACGTCCCGCACGGCGCTTGCGCTCGATGATTACGCCATCTTCAATTAACTGTCCGCCCCAAACACCACACGGTTCTTCGCGGGATAAAGCTCCATCTAAACATTTATTGCGCACGGGGCATCCACCGCAGAGCGCTTTCGCCTGTGCGATGCCCTCATCGCTTTCCGAGAAGAAGAGCTCGGGATCAGCGTTATGGCATGGCAGCGCAAAGGCTATGGCGGAGTCATACGTGCCGGTCACTTCGTAAAGACCGATCTTCTCGCCTGTTTCTGCCCAACCTGGTACCTGTAGTTCGCTGTAGAGAACGCTCATCGTTCTCACCCACTTTCTTCTCTCTCGTTTCTTACTTTGGATTCTTACTTTGGATTTGGTTTAGTTATTTTTGGTAATAAAAAAAGGCCTTCAACTCCTTTGTGGAGTTGAGGCCTTAGGTTTGGCATCTATCGGTCTTATCCGATCGAACCTCCTGTGGCCTCATCCACGGCGTAAAAAGCTGCGTAAAACGCTGGCTTTGACGCTGCGGGCCAATTTGTATGCTTCTTTGTAGTCGCATGGAAATTGGCAGGCGAAGTAGCAGCACTGCGTGTAACGCGTGCTGTGGTGAATGAGTCAGATGTAAACATCTTTCATTCTCCTTTTTCTACTTGGCCTATTAGACCTTCACCAACTTGGTGAAAGGCAAGGGTAAACCACAGATAGTGACTTATGCAACTCAATTAAATCGGCTAAAACTATGCGAGCAACCCTGACTCACGCAGGAATCTGCTCGGGTTCTGGCGATGGCTAATATGTAAATCAACCTTGGCACGTGTCATTCCAACATAGAACAAGCGGCGCTCTTCATCTATCACTGCATCGGACTGGCCAGTAACCCCAGATTCCAGCGGCAAGATTCCTTCGGAAGCTCCAATTAAAAATACCCGCTCCCATTCCAAGCCCTTTGCCGCATGCAGCGTTGCCAAGGTAACGACCGGCATCGTAGGTGGATTGTTCTGTTGCACGCGATCTTCAATTTCTCGCAAGTACCCGCGCAAAGTCTTGGGGCTGAAATTATCATCGCCATCGAGTTCACGAGCTAGGTGCAACAACGCTGCAATGCCATCAATGCTTTCACCTGTTAGATGCGGTTGCGCCAATGTGCGCAGTTCATCGATCCACGAAACGCCTTCAGTCGGCAACACTGATGCGCGACGAACTTCTTTTAGGAAATCACGGACATCTTGGCGATCAAAAAATCTTTCCGTACTGCGCACTTGATATGGCAGGTTCGCTTTATTCATGGCGCGCTCCACACCTTTTAATTGGTTATTGGTGCGCGCCAAGATGGAAATCTCTTGCGCCTGGGTTCCGGTATTTAATAACTCAGTTATTTGCGCCAATACCCCTGCAATTTCGGCATCTTCGTTGGCATAACCATCGACCGATGGTTTGGTGCCGTGATCATTTAGCGCGACCAACTCTTGTCCCATTGCGCCATGACGCAAGAGCGCGTTGGCAGCGAAGGTAATTTCTGGGGTTGAGCGATAACCAGTACTCAAGCGAATAACTTCGGCATCCGGAAAACGTTGGGTAAAGCTATTTAGGAACACTGGAGTAGCGCCAGCAAATGAATAAATAGTTTGCGCCGGATCGCCAACCACGCAAATATCTTGGCGCGAACCCAGCCATGCATTTATCAAGCGTTGTTGTACCGGGGAAATATCCTGATACTCATCAATGGTGAAGTAACGGTACTGATCTTGCACCCGCTCGCGCACCGTGCGTTCTTCTTCCAGCATCGCAGCGGTAAGCAAAAGCACATCCTCAAAATCAATGGCTAACTCTTGTTTCTTAACGCTCTCATAAGCTGTGTAAACCTGCGCTAATTTTTCGGCGCTCACTCTAGGTTTCTGGCTGCGCTTAGCAATTTCATTTACAAAATCTTCAGGAGCGACTTGCGAAACTTTCGCCCATTCAATTTCGCTCGCAATATCGCGCATTAATTCGCGCGAAGTCGCACGTAGTTCCCCTGATAACCCAGCGCGATTGATCGCTTCTCCGATAAAACCTGCTTTGGCGGTCATTAGCTCAGGTACTCGCCCGCCAAATACGCTCGGCCAGAAGTAAACCAACTGCTTTAACGCCGCTGCGTGGATTGTACGTGCGGCAACAGTTGGGACTCCAAGTGCGCGCAAGCGCGTGCGCATCTCACCGGCGGCGCGAGATGTAAAGGTCAGGGCTAATACTTTCTGGGGATCCATTGTTCCAATGCTCGCGGCGTATGCGATGCGATGAGTTATTGCTCGGGTCTTTCCGGTTCCAGCACCGGCAATTACACAAACTGGGCCACGAGTAGCAAGTGCAACTGCTCTTTGATCAGCATCGAGGGCGGCCAATATCTCTTCAGCACGAATCGCACTGGCTTCTTGCATCATGCAGATAACCAACGATCAATCATCTTGCGCGATACCGACATATCAGGTGGCAGCAAAAGTGTTCCGGCAGATACTTCTGCCTTTAACTCGCCGCGGGTTAACCATTTAATTGCAACGATCTCTTCGCCATCGGCGCGAGCGCTCTCTGGAAAATCAGTGATCGCCTCAAATGAGATCATCACAGATGCGGGGAATGGCCAAGGTTGTGATCCCAGATAATTAATCTCGCGGACAGATAGACCAGCTTCTTCAAAGACTTCGCGTTGTACGCATTGTTCAAAAGTTTCGCCAGGTTCAAGAAAACCTGCAAAGCACGAGAATCGTCCCTCGGGCCAAATCGCTTGCCGCCCCAACAAGATTCGATCTTGGCTATCGCGCACCAGAACAATTACTGCACAATCCGTGCGCGGATAATGTTCGCTCTTATCTTTATCGCAGGTACGGACCGCGCCACCGAGTGAAACGGATGTAGTTGCACCGCAGCGGGCACAGTGCGGGTGGGTGTTATGCCAATTTGAAAGCGCAACTGCATGAACTGCAATCTCCATCTGAAATTCGTTTAACTCTCCCCCGATCTCGCGCAGAGTTGAATAACCTGCTGGGGCTTGATCGTTCTCAGAATTTGGATGTGGCGAATTCCAAGCAAAGTACGGTTCGCTATTTATTTGATCTAGCCCTAAGAAATATCGCTCACCTGATTTAAAGCCTTCGCTTTCAATTAGCGCGGCAATTTGGATAGCGTTTAGAAAATTAAGCTGGTTGGCATCTTGCGAAACAGCGAGCCTGCCATTGCTAAAGTGCACGATCTTCGCCTGGGCCCAGAGCTGATCTAGCGAAACCTGATTTTTGCGCAGGTGGGCGGAGCGATCCATCATCGATACCTGTCCGTTGACCGCGCTCATAAGGGTGAACGCTACTAGCCTTCGCCATATGCGCATCACCTCGTGGAATCTCCTCCATGGAATGGAGATCCCGCCGAATAAATCGGGGCCCTCGCTCGCGGCGCTACATCGAGCCATAGCAGCGTTAGCGACAGATGTGATCGCCGTTCAAGAAATTGATTTCAAATTGCCGCGCTCAGGATCGGTAAACCAGATCACTGAAGTCGCATCTGCAATGGGCGCAAAAGATTGGGCATTTGCGCCAAGCATCATCGGAACTCCTGGTGAGAAGTGGCGCAAGCTAAGTGGCGGCGATGCCAAATTGATAGACAATAATTCGAGTGAAGTTCTTGCTGGAAGTTACGGAATTGGAATTGCCTCCAAAATTAAAGTTTTGAAATGGCACCGTTTAGAACTTGGTAATTCACCAATTGGTATGCCCCTTGTTGTGCCAACTGAAAGTGAGACAAGTAGTCGACCAAAGCTCCGCGCAATTTATGTCCACGATGAACCACGACTAGCACTGGCAGCTACGCTAGAAAATGGTTTTACTATTGTTAATACCCATCTCTCATTTGTACCTGGCGTTAACTTGGCACAGTTAAAGAAGTTAAAGAAGTGGGCGCTACAAATTGGCGAAGAGACAAATACAAAAGCTTTATTGGTGGGAGATCTAAATCTTCCAAAGAGCCTTCCTGTAGCGCTCTCAAAGTGGCGTTCGCTAGTTAGCCAAAATACATACCCGAGCTGGGGCGCTAAGGTGCAATTTGATTACATTCTTTCCAATGAATTGACTCCCGATGAATATCAAATTTCTAAATTTTCAAAAACTGGAGTCAGTGATCACTTGCCAATTGGAATCGATTTATTAATCTCCTAGCGATAAGAGGCTAATGAGTTCTGCCTCTGTTAGTAAATCTGCGCTGCGATCAGTCTGCCCACTTGGGACGTAATGGAAAGCCGCCGACACTCGAGTTGGATCTATTCCTTTTAACTTTGCCCAGGCTAGGCGATATACCGCTAACTGCACCGCCGAAGATGGGCCCAACTTTGTGGAACCAGTCTTCCAGTCGATAACTTCATATCTTCCATCAATTTCATAAACAGCATCGATTCGCCCACGCACTAGAACTGGGCCAATTACCGCTTCAAAAGGCACTTCAACGGCAACTGGAATTCGTGACGCCCATTCCGATGCTAACCAAGTGTCTTTAAGGCCTTCTAAAGTTTGATCGGGCTCGAGTGGATCGAGAAAATCAAGATCATCATCATCAAATAGCGTTGCAGCAAGGAAGTGGCGTTCAATCCACAAATGGAATGCAGTTCCGCGGCGAGAATATTCATCTTGGGCGCGCGGCATGGGGCGGCGGATATTTAACGCTAACTCGATTGGATCTTTATGTAGCGCAACCAGAGTTGAAGTTGAAAGGCGTGGTGGTAGCGCGACTTCGACTCCACCATTGCGGGCGCGATTACTCTCGTTAATCAACGCTTTCGCATCATCGACCCAAGAGATAACTTCCAAATCAGTGCCAGCAAATTTACTTAAATCAATGGCCGTTGCACTTTCTACCGCTGTTTTCTTGGCGGTAAATGCGGCACGCTTATCACCGAGCGGATCGCGTGGCCAAATTCCGGTTTCAGGCTCTTCCAACTTCGGATTCTTAGCGCCATCTTCAGGTTGTTCTGCGTTATTTAAAATTACGCCAGAACTTTGTGCAACGAGAGCGACTTGTTCGAAGATTGTCGAAGGCGCCACCCAATCTGCGCCATCACGCCACCAAGATGTAGTTGCAATCAAGTGGGTACGAGCGCGCGTAAATGCCACATAACCCAAGCGAATTTCTTCGCGAACTTTTGTGGCGTTACAGATCTTGCCGTAGGCATCGATAGCTTTCTTCGCCTCGGAATTTTTAGTGGCGCCGTTAAAGGAGAAGTGTGGAAGTTCAGCGCGATCGCCACGTAGTTGAAAGGGAATATGTTTTTCATTGGTGATCCAGTTATCGGGATCTGATTTATTTATCCCGGGAAAAGTGCCTTCGGCTAAGCCTGGAACTGCGACTACATCCCATTCGGCGCCCTTAGACATATGGACTGTCAGGATCTGCACAACATCACTGCGGACTTCTGGAGCGGCAGATTTTAGTCCACCTTCTTCTTCACCTGTTATATCCAGCCACTGTAAGAATGAAGAGAGCGTTCCACCGCTGCGCGCAAATTTTCCAGCTTCATCTAAGAAGCGATCAATGTGGCGCCGACCCGAGCCAGTGCCATCGCGTAACATCACTTCTTCTTCAAGCGCGAGATATCGCTCAATTTCATTTATTAAGTCAGTAATTGTTCCGCCAGCGCGAGAGCGCAGACGTCGCAGATCAGCAGCAAATACCTTCAGCCGGTTGTAACCAACTTCAGTAAAGGTTTTACGGTCACTCTTTTCAATCTCATCTAAGGTATCAATTAGCGAACCTAAGAATTGATCATCGGCTTCTGCGCGTTCTGGATTTCCAGCAGCTATCTTCTTAATTAAAGATTTGCTTTCAGCGCGCGAACCCTTGGCGCGATTGCGTGAATATGCACCAAGAGCAGCTAAATCTTTTGCACCCAAATTAATTCTCGGTCCTACCAAATGGCGCATTAAAGCTGCACCCGCATCTGGGTCAGCGATCACCTTTAACATTGACACAATGTCGGCGACTTCCGGCACGTGGATCAACCCACCGAGTCCGATTACATCCACGGGCATCCCAGCGCTTCTAAGCGCACTTTCAATCGCCGCGATTTGTGAACGCTTACGTACCAACACCGCAAAAGTACTTCGCTTCTGCGCCGGAGTTGCTAGACGTTTCTCATCAAACCAAAGTGGTGCAAAGTAATCAGCAACTGCTTGCGCTTCGGCATCGATTGTTTCAAAGACCCCACAAACCAAATTGCCCGCACCTGCACCTGGACGCGGCGTTAGTGGTGGAACATCGGCGCCTCCTTCAGCGCGAATTTGTGAAGAGACAACGTTGGCGAGTTCCAGGATCGATTTATCGTTGCGGAATGTTGTGAGTAGTGAGTAACGCTCTGCTCCCGTTTGCCCCGAAACCTTAGGGAAATAGCTATTAAATGAGTTGATCGTTCCCGCTGATGCCCCACGCCAGGTGTAGATCGCCTGACAAGGATCGCCGACTGCCATCACCGGATGTCCTGCGCCAAAGAGCGAAGAGAGCATGCGGACTTGAGATTGCGAAGTATCTTGATATTCATCGAGAAGAACAACCGAGTACTTAGCGCGTTCTAGCTCGCCGACGTCAGCGAAGTTAACTGCGATATCTGCAGCCAAAGACATTTGATCATCAAAAGATAACTGCCCAGATTGTTGGCGGCGCTTAATAAAACTTTCTACCATTGGCAGTAAGCCAATACGTTGCGTTAAGACGCGATTTACACGGCGGACTTGATCATTGAGATCACCACTCATAGTTGACAACTCTTGCAAGACGGCTAGATCGGCAGCCTCAATCGCATCTGGCTTTACTTGGTGTTCCAACATCAACTTGGTTAGTCCCAGCAAATCATCAACTACGGTGCTGATCGCAGATTCATTTGTGTATGTCGCATCATCCCAATTACGGACCACATCATTTGCAAGTTGCCACATCGCGGCATCGCCCATTGGCGAAATATCGGCATCTATGCCAAATCGAATTGAGTGTTCGGATAAGAGTCGGGCGGCGTATGAGTGATAGGTAGTAACCGATACTTCAAGTGGCGTATTTTCTGGAATCAATTTCGCGGCACGAAGCTGGCGCAAGCGAGTGCGAATACGAATCGCTAACTCACCGGCAGCCTTGCGCGTAAAGGTAAGGCCCAAGATTTGATCAGGGCGCGCATATCCATTTGCAACCAAGTAAATAACGCGCGCGGCCATGGTTTCGGTCTTGCCAGATCCAGCACCGGCGATTACAACCGCGGGTTCAAGCGGGTTGGATGAAATCGAGATGATCGCGCTCTGTTCATCCGTTGGGTCAAAAACCTTTGCGCCAACTTTCTGCAGCGCCGCAGCGATATCTTGCGGTGAATATTTCTCGGTCATTCGATCACCGCCCGACCTTCATTTTGGATCGGGCAAGCCGCTTTAACTACACACTTTTCGCACATTTTATTGACTCGTGCCTGGAAAGTGGCAGCGCCCATGCCAACTGCGATCTCTTCAATCTTCGCCTTAATTTGCGCTTCATCGATAATAAATTGTTGGCGAGTTGTGACCTTTACCGAATCAGATGCGAGATAAACGAGTTCAGCGCCAGTTGATTTGGTTCCCGATAATTTCTTCTCGAATCCATCCAGGGCAACGGCTAATTGATAACAAGCTAGTTGCAGATTTTCTTTCGCCTTATCTTTGGTAATCGTATTCTTTCCCGTTTTAAAATCGATAACATAGAAATTTCCATCGGAGTCGACTTCGATCCGATCGACATTACCACGGATTTGGGCACGTCCAACTTTAATTGTGAAGGAGAGTTCCACACCGGCAACATCACGTGGTGAGGCGGCGTGATATCGCGCAAAACGTTCCAGCATCTTGATGGCGCGCTTCAACGCTGTTGTGCTAACCCAGCCATCGGTTGGATCAATAAGAGACCAAGAGCTTTCTAACTTTGAGATCAGGTCTGCATCTGAAATTCCGGGTTCTTCAACTTTAATTCGCGCAAATTCGTGGATTGCAGATCCTAAGATTTGCGCAGTCGAATCACCATTTGTTCCACCATTTTTCTCGAGGAACCATTTGACTCCACATTCGGTAAAGTTTTCGGCACCACTTGGTGAAACTTGTACATCGCCATCTGCAGGTACAACTGCTTCAGTTGAAGATATCGCAAGAGCGCCAGTCCAATTTGCTGGATCTGCAGAATGTATATTTGATTCAGATAAAGTTTTTAATAACGCTGCTGCAGTATCACCTTGGTTGCCACCTAAATTTTGACGTAACGTTGCAACTAAAGCAGAAGTTGTAAGCGGTCTTGGAACTTCGGTAATTGGAGCATCTTCAAGACCGGAGCTCTTATCTAACTCTTCAAAGTAGGCAGATGGCTCATCATCTTCGCGTTGCACCGCGGTGACTATTAAGCCTTGGCGGGCGCGGGTTATAGCCACGTGCAGCAAGCGCCGTTCATCTTCGGCTAGGGCGCTGGCAGCGATTACATCTAACTCAACTCGCGCAAGATCACCATGGCGTTCGCGTTCTACCAACCGCTCGCTGCCAAGAAGTGAACTGCGTTGGCGCAGGTTCGGCCACACACCTTCTTGTAAACCAGCAACTGCAACGAGCTCCCATTGGCGACCTTTTGCAGAGTGAACGGTCAAGATTTCTACAACATCGGGACGTACGCCCTGCGAAGTAATAATGTCTCCAACAATTGATTCGCGGGCTAACTCATCTAAATAAGCAGAGGGTTTGGAATAAGGAAAACGTTCAGTGAAGCGTTGAGCGCCATCAAAGAGTTGAATCACTGCATCGAGGTCACGATCGGCAGATGCTCCGCGATTTCCGCCGCGTAAGGCGGTATTGCGCCAAGCGGTACTTAACTTTTCGTTGTCGCTCGTTTTTGCGTTATCCCAAATTGCCCAAAGTAAATCTTCGGCGCGTGCATTTTTCTTACGTAGAGCCTTTCGAGCGCTGGCGAGAAGTTCATAAACTCGCGTCAGTGATGCGTTATCTTCAATTGGGATATCGCCTTTATCTATCGCATCAATCAGCATCTGTGTTCCGCCACGCGTGTCAGTGGCATCATCACGTGCTTCTAGAAGTGCGGTGCGGATGCGGCGCAATGAAATAGCATCTGCGCCACCAAATTCCGAGATCAATAAACGCTCACATGTGTCAAGGTTTAAAGGTTGGCTACCTGATGCAACGCGTGCCAATAAAATGAAGGGGGCAAGTGCAGGGTTTGCTGATAACGCTTCTAGGTCACCTGCAACTGGAATTGACACTTGGGCAAAAGCGCGGCGTAAGGCACTTGCTTGAGTGCCAGCCGTTCGCAAGATAACCGCCATCTGCGAGTACGGGATACCGTGCATCAGATGTGCGCGCTTGAAATGGTAGGCGATGTATTGCGCTTCTTCAGATTGCGAACGCAAGCGAGCTACATCAAAAGCCTTATCTAACGCTGGTTTTTCCGTATAAGTACAGATGCGCTTGCGAGTCGGCGATGGCGCTCGAAATTGTGAAGTAACAGATTGCGCGATCTCAAATATCTCGGGGGCGCTGCGGTAAGAATTGGTAAGAGTTATTACTTCTGCACCCTTTGCTAAGTACTTATCTACTTCACTCTTTAAGCCATCAGGGTCGGCGCCGCGGAAACGACCAACGGCAGAATCGCCATCGTAGGCGATTACCAAATCTCTGCCGCAAATTAAACCTAAAAGCGCGCGCTGAGCAGGATCACTCTCCTGAAACTCATCGACCATAATTGTTTTAAAGCGCGCTTGCAATTGTGCGCGTAAAGGCTCGTTCGATTTCAAGTAAGCAATTGTGATGCTGATTAACTCAGATGGATCAATACGCATCTTGGCGTCACCAGCTGTATCTTCGCGGATCGCCATAATCTCTTTGTAGCGCGACCAGAAATCCGCAGCTGGCGCCCAATACTTTTCTCCTACTTGCTTGCCACGTTCGGCTAGCTGTTCAGGAGTGATGCCGCGTTCGTTGGCGCGCATAATTAAATCGCGGAGTTCGCGGATAAAACCTTGGGTTAAGAGCGGATTGCCTTTCTTATCTTCACCATCATGTAAATCAGCTGGCCACTGACGATAACCATCGATCACATCACCTTGTAGCAATTGTTCAATAAAATTCTCTTGTTCTGGTCCTGATAATAAAATAGGTTCGTAATATGTATCACCAGTATTCATCTTAAGAATTGAATAAGCCAGAGAGTGAAATGTGCGCGCCAGTGGTTCGTGCGCAGTTGATGTCGTGCGCAGCGCAATTGCATCGCGCATTTCAGAGGCGCGTTGGCGGCCGTAAGTCAGCATCAAAATCGAATCAGGATCTTGTCCGGAGTTAATCCGCGCGACAGCGGCTGCAATTAATACTGATGTTTTTCCAGTACCTGGACCACCTGCAATAAATAAAGGCGTGCCACGATGTGAAACCGCTTTAACTTGTTGCGGATCGAGCTCCACCAGCGCTGGCCCAGCAGGGCTATGCGTTAACTTGATGGAGGGAGTCGTCATATGAGGTATTGAACCCCACACCACTGACTTTTATTCCAATTACGCGTGATTTAGGAAGTTTGGTTCGCCTTCTTGGCGCGCGATGTAGCGCGGGCGCGCTCATCACCGTTGAGGGTTACCTTACGGATTCGAACAACCGCTGGAGTTACTTCAACGCATTCATCTTCACGACAGAATTCGAGAGCGCCTTCCATATTTAACTTCTTAGGTGGAATCAATCGCTCTGACTCATCTGTTCCTGATGCACGCATATTTGTTAACTTCTTTTCGCGTACGCAGTTAACATCCATATCTTCAGAACGTGAGTTCTCGCCGATAACCATACCTTCGTAAACTTCATCGCCAGGTTCAACGAAGATGCTGCCGCGATCTTGAGTTCCGTACAACGCGTATGAAGTAACTACGCCAATACGATCTGAAACTAGTGATCCAGTTCCGCGTGTGCGGATATCGCCATGCCATGCTTCATAACCATCGAATACGTGATGGAGCAAACCTGTGCCGCGAGTTTCAGTTAAGAACTCAGTACGAAAACCAATTAAGCCACGTGATGGAACTCGGTAATCAAGACGGATCCAACCGGTTCCGTGGTTAACCATTTGTTCCATGCGGCCCTTACGTAGCGCCATCAACTGGGTAAGCACGCCGAGATATTCTTCAGGTGCATCAATTGTTAAACGCTCCATCGGTTCGTGAATTTTGCCATCAATCTTCTTAATAACTACTTGTGGCTTTCCGACAGTTAATTCAAAACCTTCGCGCTTCATGATTTCAACAAGGACTGCTAACTGAAGTTCGCCACGTCCTTGAACTTCCCAAGTATCCGGGCGTTCGGTATTTAAAACGCGAAGTGAAACGTTACCGACGAGTTCGGCATCGAGGCGGCCCTTTACTTGGCGCGCAGTTAACTTGGTGCCGCTCTTGCCTGCAAGAGGTGAGGTATTGATACCAATAGTCATAGAAATAGATGGTTCATCAACGATGATCAACGGCAGTGCGTGTGGATTTTCCGTATCAGCCAAGGTTTCACCCAAGGTAATAGTTTCAATTCCAGCAACCGCGATGATGTCACCCGGATGAGCTTCAAGTGCAGGAACGCGTTCTAGCGCTTCGGTAATTAAAAGTTCTGAAATCTTTACCCGCTCCATAGTTCCATCAGTCTTAATCCAAGTTACTTGCTGACCCTTCTTGATTACACCTTCGCGCACGCGACATAGCGCAAGGCGACCAAGGAATGGTGACGAGTCAAGGTTTGTAACGTGCGCTTGCAGCGGTGCACCTTCGTGATAAACAGGAGCGGGAATTGCAGAGAAAATAGTGTCAAAGAGAACATCAAGGTTTTCTTCGACTGGCATTCCACCATCTGCTGGGCGCGTTAGTGATGCACGACCTGCTTTTGCAGATGCATAGACAACTGGAAATTCGATCTGTTCTTCATTTGCGCCAAGATCCAAGAAGAGTTCGTAGGCTTCATCGACAACTTCTGCAATACGTGAATCGGGGCGGTCAACTTTATTGATCAACAAAATTACTGGAAGATTCTTTTCAAGGGCTTTGCGAAGTACGAAACGTGTCTGTGGCAGTGGGCCTTCAGATGCATCGACCAACAAGATAACGCCATCGACCATTTCTAGTCCGCGTTCTACTTCGCCACCAAAATCAGCGTGGCCTGGTGTATCAATAATGTTCACGATTGTCTTACCGCGCTTAACAGCTGTGTTCTTGGCAAGAATGGTGATGCCCTTTTCGCGTTCTAGATCCATTGAATCCATCATGCGGTCTTGGCCTTCACCTTGAACCTTGTGCGCCGCAAATGCACCTGATTGCCACAACATGGCATCAACGAGCGTGGTCTTGCCATGGTCAACGTGAGCAATGATTGCGACGTTACGCAGATCTTCGCGCTTCTTGATTGGCAGATCTTTTAGATGGGCTTGTTGCTTTGACAAGAGAACTACTTTCGTAAGGAACCCAAGCGGTTTTTCAACCATCTGGCTTCTAATGGAGGATCCAAAGAAATAGCGGCCCAAAAGGCGCCGCACGAGGCATATCTTACTAAAGCCCTTGGATATGGACTAATTGCCCGCTCATAAAGTAAGTATTTATTGGTGATTTTCTCCATAGTTTTATTCTGAGGCTCGGTTTAAGATGGCACTTATCAAGCCCTAGGTTTTAATGAAAATTGAGCGAAAAGGTAGAACAGTGACTGAAGCAATTAACGATCCGGCAAAGAGCGCTGCGATATCAGCAGAAGATCATGAATATGTCTTTCACTCATGGTCGGCCCAAGGTGCAATTAAGCCTTTACCGATTTCGGGCAGCGCCGGTTCTCGTTTCTGGGATTATGCCGGAAATACTTATTTAGATTTTTCTTCGCAATTAGTCTTTACCAATATCGGACATCAACATCCTAAAGTTGTTAAAGCTATTCAAGAGCAAGCCGCGGTACTTACAACGATCGCTCCACAACATGCCAGCGAAGTGCGTAACCAAGCAGCTCACGCAATTGTGGATTTAGCCGGCGGAGATTTCGCTAAAGTATTTTTCACCGCAGCTGGAGCCGATGCTGTTGAAAATGCAATTCGTATGGCGCGCTTACACACTCGTAAACATAAAATACTTTCAACTTACCGTTCGTATCACGGCAACACTGGCGCTGCGATAAATGCAACTGGCGATCCCCGCCGTTTCCCAAATGAATTTGCATTTGGCCATATTCACTTCTGGGGACCTTATCTTTATCGCACCGCATTCTGGGCGAAAGATGAAGCTGAAGAATGTGCACGTGCGCTAGAACACTTAGAACAAACGATTATCTTTGAAGGTCCAAATACCATCGCGGCAATATTAATTGAATCAATCCCCGGCACCGCAGGAGTCCTGGTTCCGCCAAAGGGTTATCTCGAAGGCGTTCGCGCACTTTGCGATAAGTACAAGATTTTATGGATAGCCGATGAAGTTATGGCTGGCTTTGGTCGCACCGGTAAATGGTTTGCTTTCCAGCACTCTGCTGCGATGCCAGATTTAATCACCTTCGCAAAGGGCGTCACATCGGGATATATCCCATTGGGTGGCGTAGTAATTAGCGGAGAAATTGCGAAAACCTTTGATGAGCAAGTTTTTCCTGGCGGACTTACTTACATGGGACATCCACTTGCAACCGCAACAGCAGTTGCAACTATTCAGGTGATGAAAGATGAAAAGATGGTGGAGAACGCAGCTGTCATTGGTGAAAAGATTTTGGGCCCTGGAATTCACGAGTTAGCTAAGAAACATAAGTTAATCGGTGATATCCGCGGAGTCGGTGTTTTCTGGGGCGTTGATTTAGTTACTGATCGCGCAACCCGTGCTCCACTTGCACCTTATGGTGGATCAAGCCCAGCAATGAACGAATTGGTCGCGGCTTGTCGCAAAAATGGTTTGATGCCATTTAATAACTTTAATCGCATTCACTTATGTCCACCGTGCAATATCAGTGAAGCAGATGCCAAGTTGGGGCTAGAGATAATTGATAAATCGCTTGGTGAAGTTGCCCAGCATTACACCGGTGCCTAGATTTTTCTTGTCAAAAAAGGTTAAACGTTAAATCTAAACTCCACAACATCGCCATCGGCCATTACATACTCTTTACCTTCCATACGTACTTTGCCTTTAGCTTTAGCATCGGCCATTGATCCGCATTCGATCAAATCGGTGTAGCTGACAATTTCTGCTTTGATAAATCCTTTTTGAAAATCGGTGTGAATCACACCAGCGGCCATAGGTGCAGTGTCACCTTTATGAATTGTCCAAGCGCGCGCCTCTTTCGGACCGGCAGTTAAATACGTTTGCAGGCCAAGCACGCTAAAACCAACGCGAGCTAATGTGGCCAGCCCTGGCTCTTTCAAACCGATTGATTGCAAAAGTTCTAGCGCATCTTCATCACTTAATTCAGCGAGTTCGGCTTCAGTTTTTGCATCTAAATAAATTGCTTCGGCTGGCGCGACTAACTCAGCTAACTTCTTGCGCAGCTCGCCATCGCTTAACTCAGCAGCATCAACGTTAAAGACATATAAGAATGGCTTGGCGGTTAACAAGTGAAGTTCACGCAGAAGTTCGAGATCTAAACCAGAAGATGAAAGTGGCTTACCGCTTTGCAGATGCGCTTCGGCCTTCTTTACCGCTTCCACAACGGAAGCGGTCTCTTTATTGATGCGCGCTTCTTTCTCTAACCGCGGCAAAGCCTTTTCAATAGTTTGTAAATCCGCGAGCGCTAATTCCGTATTAATTGTCTCCATGTCGCTGCCGGGATCGATCCGACCATCCACGTGCACGACATCGCCATCAGTGAAGACGCGAATTACCTGACAGATCGCATCAGTCTCGCGAATATTTGCTAAAAACTTATTTCCAAGGCCCGCACCTTCTGATGCGCCTTTAACGATGCCCGCGATATCTACAAATGAGAGCGCAGCGGGAAGCAGTTTTTCTGATCCAAAGATTTCGGCAAGTTTGGCCAAGCGCTCATCAGGTACTCCGACTACGCCGACATTGGGTTCAATGGTTGCAAAGGGGTAATTAGCGGCAAGGACGTTTTTTTTGGTGAGCGCGTTAAAAAGGGTCGACTTTCCGACGTTGGGCAGACCGACGATTCCAATTGAAAGGCTCATAGGAAGCAGAGCCTACGCGTCATTGTCGGTGCTTCCTGCCACGATAGGGCCATGTCAAGCACAGTAGTGGCGATTCTTACACTCGCGATCGGGCTCTTAATTGGGCTAGCCCTCGGATATTTAATTGCCGGTCGACGTACATCCGCTGATGGCACATCCGCAGCAGAGTTTGTATCCGTGCGCGCTGAACGAGATCTCTATAAATCTGAACGCGATAACGCGATGGCTGGTTCCAAACTTGCAACAGAAGTTGAAGCGATGAAAAGTGCGATGGAAAAATTGCAGAAAGAGGCAGCTGAAGCAGATCGCCGACGCATTGAAGCTGAATCCGATATCCGCACGCAAGTTCGTGCAATGTCTACCCACAACGAATCACTTGTTGCGCAGACTAAAGCAATTGCTGGAGCGCTTTCTAACTCACAAACTCGTGGCAAATTTGGCGAAGCCCAGCTTGAGTTAATGCTGGAAGATGCCGGGCTACATAAAGGTATTGAATACACCGCGCAGCGTTCCACTACTGACGCTGATTCATCAGGTATTCCAGATATCACCGTCCGTATGCCGGGTGGAACAAAGCTATTTATTGACTCAAAGTTTCCTTTTGATCGCTTTATCGAAGCGCACGAAGTTGAGGATCCAACTGAGCGCGAACGTTTATTTACGGAGCATAAGAAAGATCTCGCTAGCCACGTTGTCACATTGGCTAAGCGCGGATATCACGAATCACAAGATTCACCAGATTTTGTAATTCTCTTTGTGCCATTTGAATCTTTACTTACCGAGGCCTTGCGGTTTGATCCGCTCTTTCTCGAGAACGCCTTTAAATTAAATGTAACTATCGCGACCCCAACTTCGATGATGGCGTTGCTACGCACCATCGGCAATGTTTATTCACGAAATGCCGTTTCACATAACGCGGAAAATATCGCCAAATCTGCTGCCATATTTATGAAGGATTTAACCTTGCTCCACACTCGTATCGTCAAAGTAGGAACCGCAATTAACTCACTTTCGAAGGCATATGGGGAGTTAATTCCTACCGCGCAGACCACTGTTAAAAAAGCGGCTAAAGATATTCTCAGCTTTGGTGTATCTGGTGATAAAGCTAAACTGGCTATTGCATACCCCGATGCGCCAGCAGAAGTACGTGAGTTGAAAAATAGCGAGATGACAGTTGATGAAGATTTTATTGATGCCGAAGAAGTTAAGGATGAAGAATGAGTACAACTGCGCAAGGTTTACCGAAGATAAGCGGACCTGGGCTTAAGAAAGAGGGCGTTGTCGTTCTGCAATCACTCTTTATCGCGCTCTTCACCGGTATCGAACTGCTATTTCGCAGCGGCGCTGGAATCGTCAGCGGCTTAATTCTCTGCTTGGTTTTATTCGGTGGAATCCGCTTTGGACGTAAAGGCACAACTTATGTCGCAGTAGTTACTCCCCCCTTGGCATTTGCCGCAACAGTTCTCCTATTTGAAATACTCTCTGTTGGGCTAAAGCCTTCTCGTCTTGGACTCGAATTCATCGCATCTTTGGCGGGAATCGCTCCATACTTGTTGGCAAGTGCTCTATACGGTTGGTTTATATTTTTAAATGAGAAAGCAAAGGCGCGCAAGCCAAAGCCACGCGATTAATTACTTGCTGGCGCTCTTCAAATCTTTACGAAGCTCAGGTGGCAGCGAAAAGAGCAGCGTCTCTTTTGTTGCTGTAACTTCTTCTACCTCACCAAAGCCGCGCGCTGCTAGCCAATCCAGTAAATCTCGGACCAAGATCTCTGGAACAGATGCACCGCTAGTTACCCCAACGGTCTCCACGCCAATTAACCATTTTTCATCGGCTTCTGCTGCATAATCAATTAAGTAAGCGTTGGCAGCGCCATATTCCTTAGAAACCTCAACTAAGCGCACTGAATTTGATGAGTTAGTGGATCCGACCACCAAAACGAGATCAGCTTGCTGCGCAATCTGTTTAATTGCTTCCTGGCGGTTCTGAGTTGCATAACAAATGTCATCAGATGGGGGATTAGCAATTTCGGGGAAGCGATCCTTTAATATCGCAACCGATTGCATAGTTTCATCAACGCTTAAAGTTGTTTGGGTGAGCCAAACCAATTTCTTTCCTGGTGTTGGTTGGATGGTACGCGCTTCATCTAAACCATCGACGATACGCACTTTGCCTGGCGCTTCACCGGCGGTGCCTTCGACTTCTTCATGTCCGATATGGCCGATCAATAAGATTTCTGTTTCATCATCAGCAAAACGTTTTACTTCATTATGAACTTTTGTCACAAGTGGACAAGTCGCATCAATAGTTTTTAGATTTCGGGCTGTGGCTTGTTCATGCACCGCAGGTGAAACACCGTGCGCTGAAAAGACGACAGTTGCGCCTTCCGGAACCTCATCTGTTTCATTAACAAAGATGACTCCGCGCGCTTCTAGGGTCGAGACCACATGCTTGTTGTGGACAATTTCCTTGCGCACATAAATCGGGGCGCCATAGAGCTCGAGCGACTTTTCGACGGTGATCACGGCGCGGTCGACTCCAGCGCAATATCCGCGCGGCGCAGCCAGGAGAACTCTCTTACTCACGTGGGTGAGTCTATTAGGCTCGCCCCATGTTCGAAACTTCAAGTGAATCCCCCGCACCAGTCCGGGTGGTCTCTGAGGCGATTAAAGAATATGTAGAACGTTTGGGCCCAATTTGGATTGAGGGCGAGATATCAGAGTTAAATGAACGCAGCGGTGGAATGGCATTTATGCGTCTGCGCGACACTTCAGTTGATATGAGTCTTTCGGTGATGTGTTACAAAAACGTTTTAGCTGCCGTGCAACCCTTGCCTGCAAATGCACGCGTCGTAATTCACGCAAAGGCATCTTGGTTTACTAAAAATGGCTCGCTCACTATGTCTGCCAAAGAGATTCGCCAAGTTGGCGTTGGTGAGTTACTTGCGCGGTTAGAAGCTCTTAAAGGCGTGCTCGCAGCAGAAGGTTTATTTAGCGCAGATCGTAAAGTTGCTCTGCCGAAGTTGCCGCGCAAAGTTGGTTTGATCTGCGGTCGCAATACCGATGCTGAAAAAGATGTCGTAGAAAATGCACGACGCCGTTGGCCGGCAGTTGAATTTGAAATCCGTGAAGTTGCGGTGCAAGGAGCGGCGGCAGTTGTTGAAGTATCTGCAGCTCTGCGCGAATTGGAAGAAATGGCTGAAGTAGATGTCATCATCATCACCCGTGGCGGCGGATCATTTGAAGATCTGCTGCCCTTTAGCGATGAATCACTTGTGCGCCTTGCTGCAAGTTGTGAAACCCCAATCGTCAGTGCCATCGGCCACGAGAAAGATTCACCGCTCCTTGATTTAGTCGCTGACTATCGCGCATCGACTCCGACCGATGCGGCAAAACGTGTGGTGCCAGATATCGAACAAGAGATTTCTGATATCAATAAGATCCGCGACCGTATGTATCGCCGTTTACTTTCCAGCGTTGAATATGAGTTAAATCAGATTGCGCAGTTGCGTAATCGCCCAGTGATGAAAGATCCGGGCGTAATGATCAAGGTCCGTAAAGATGATCTATCTGCGCTGCGCGATCGCTCGCACCGCGGATTTAAAGCCTTGCTCGATATCGAAAAGAAGGAGATAAAGGGCGTTATTGCGCATCTGCGATCGCTATCTCCACAATCGACGATGGACCGTGGATACGCAGTGGTTCAAAGCGATGACGGAAAGATTGTGCGCGATGCCACAAAGTTAAAGGCGGGATCTGTGCTGCGCATACGCGCTGCCAAGGGCGAAGCTAAAGCCAGCGTGCTGGCAAGCGAGTAGATTTATCCCATGGCCGCTAAATCTGAAAAGCCTTCATATGAAGAAGCGCGCGATGAACTCGCCGAAATCGTTGAATCACTCGAAGATGGCAGTGCAACGCTGGAAGAGTCACTCAAGCTTTGGGAACGCGGCGAAGAGTTAGCCAAGATCTGCCAAGAATGGTTAGACGGGGCGAAGAAGAAGTTAGATGCTGCAAAGAAGCCAGCCGAATAATGTCACCACAATTTTCTTACTCGGATTTACTTCCGCTGGGTGAAGATAAGACCAAGTACCGCAATATTGGAAAAGCTGGCGTCAGTATTGTAAAACTCGGCGATCGAGAATTTCTGCAGGTAGAACCAGAGGCGCTCACGCTTTTATCTGAGACTGCAATCCACGATATTTCGCATTACCTGCGCGCAGAACACTTGCAGCAGTTAGCCAATATTTTAAAAGATCCGGAAAGCTCACCTAATGATCGCTTCGTTGCACTTGACCTGTTAAAGAACGCCAATATCTCTGCTGGTGGAGTTCTGCCGATGTGCCAAGACACCGGTACTGCACTGGTGATGGGCAAGCGGGGCCAATATGTTTTGACTACCGCTAAAGATGAAGTTGCAATCGCACAAGGTATTTACAACGCATATACCAATCTAAACCTGCGGTATTCGCAGATGGCCCCGACCACCACGTGGGAAGAGAAGAACACCGGCAATAACTTGCCTGCGCAAATTGAAATTTTTGCTGATTCAGATCATCAAGATGAATACAACCTGATGTTTATCGCCAAAGGTGGCGGCAGCGCCAATAAGTCCTTTCTATATCAAGAGACTAAATCTGTTTTAAACCCAGCGGCATTTATGAAGTGGTTGGAAGAAAAACTGCGCTCTATCGGAACTGCAGCTTGTCCGCCGTATCACTTGGCAATCGTTATTGGCGGAACTAGCGCCGAACACAATGTAAAGACGGCAAAGTTGGCCAGCACCAAGTACTTGGACTCTCTTCCAACATCAGGTGATGCCGCAACCGGACATGGCTTCCGTGATTTAGAACTAGAAGAGCGCGTATTAGAACTAACGCGCACGCTAGGAATCGGCGCACAATTCGGCGGCAAGTACTTCTGCCACGATGTGCGCATCGTTCGCCTACCCCGCCACGGTGCATCACTGCCAATTTCAATCGCAGTCTCTTGTTCGGCAGATCGCCAGGCCAAAGCGAAGATCACCAAAGATGGCATCTTCTTGGAAGAGTTAGAGCGCGATCCAGCACGGTTCTTACCTGATACAACTGATGAGCATTTAGACGATAACGTTGTAAAGATTGATCTCAATCAACCAATGGCTGCCGTGCGCGCCGAATTGGGTAAGCACCCTGTAAAGACTCGCGTTTCACTAACTGGCACAATCGTGGTCGCCCGTGACTTGGCACATGCCCGCATTAAAGAGGCTCTCGATGCTGGTCAACCGCTGCCGCAGTACTTAAAGGATTACGCGGTTTATTACGCAGGTCCAGCGAAGACTCCGACAGGTTATGCCTCTGGTTCTTTTGGCCCCACAACTGCTGGACGTATGGATTCATATGTTGAACAATTTCAAGCAGCGGGTGGATCTTTTGTAATGCTCGCTAAAGGTAATCGCTCAAAAGTTGTCACCGATGCTTGCAAAGCTCACGGTGGTTTCTATCTCGGATCGATCGGCGGACCAGCCGCGCGCCTTGCACAAGATTGCATCAAGAAAGTTGAAGTCTTAGATTTTGAAGATTTAGGGATGGAAGCGATCTGGAAGATCGAT
>Ga0214919_10003391_pt1 | contig 24082 bp, 21 predicted proteins | sample LL1503_MetaG_FD_177994 | JGI IMG/M metagenome (GOLD analysis project Ga0214919, IMG submission 177994) | Freshwater microbial communities from Lake Lanier, Atlanta, Georgia, United States - LL-1503 | ecosystem: Environmental > Aquatic > Freshwater > Lake | place: USA: Georgia | collected... | reverse complement strand
CGGGCGCTTTGAGCAGATCGGCACCCCGGAGGAGCTGTACCACACACCAGCCTCCTCTTTTGTCGCCGGCTTCGTTGGCGACACCAACCGGTGGAGCGCCCGGGTGACGATGGCGAATGACGGCAATGTCTCGGCGGTGGGGACCACAGGCGCCACTTTCTTCGGCCGCAGCGGCGGCGCTGCGGCGCTGGCGCCTGGGGCTGCCGTGACGGTATTCGTGCGGCCCGAATCGATCGCTGCGTTGCGGCGCACCGGTGCATCGGCCACGGCGGAGGAAGGGCGAAACCGGATGGAAGGTATCGTCGATGGACGCCTGTTCAACGGCGCCAATAGCCGGGTCCTGGTGCGTATCGCCGGCGACCAACTGATCGAGGTCGACACGCCGCAGTCCGACACCAGTGCCAGCCTCGCGCCTGGGGAGGCGGTGGAGCTCACATGGTCGCGCGAGCAGACGATGTGTTTCCGAACGCCGGAGTAACGCCGAGATGCCGTCCAGGGACGCCCGCCGGCTTTCGCTGATTCTGCTGCTCACGCCGCTGGTGCTATGGTTGGCGCTGCTAATCATCTTGCCGCACATCGGAATGGGGGCGCTGTCGCTGCGTGAGAGAGTATCGCCGCGCGTCTACACCTACGGGATCGGCCACTACGTCGCGTTCGCGATGGAACCAATCTACTGGAACACGCTCATGCGCACCGCCGTCATGTCGCTGCTGGTGACGGGGCTTACGCTGGTGATTGGCTTTCCCATTGCCTACTACATAGCGAAGGTGGCACGTCGGCGATCAAAGGCTGCCCTATTCCTCCTGTGCCTGGTGCCGCTTTGGGTGAGCGATCTTGTGCGGGCTTTTGGCTGGATCGTCTTGTTGCGCGAGACGGGCCTGGTCTCCACGTTTATGCAGAGCGTCGGCCTTATCAGTGGCCCGGTCGAGTTGCTCTACAGTGATGTGACCGTGGTGATCGGGATGATCTACACCGTGGTGCTGTTTATGATCGTGCCACTCGTATCGACGCTCGAAGGCATGGACAACAGCCTCATCGAGGCCGGCTATAACCTGGGCGGCAGCCGCTGGATGGTATTACGCCGAATCGTCATTCCCTATGCGATGCCCGGCATCGTCGCTGGCTGCATCATCGTGTTTATGCTGTGCGCCGGCAGCTACCTGACGCCGGTGCTGCTGGGGGGCAAGAACAGCATGTGGTTCACCGAGCAAATTTACGACCAGTTCATCACCCGGTCCAACTGGGAGTCGGGGTCGGCGTTCGGCATCCTGCTTCTCGCGTTCACCTCGCTGGTCGTATGGATGGGCCTTCGCCTGTCCGGTCAGAAACTCGCCACCACCGTGGCGCGATAGGGCCGATATGAACGTCGCAGCGCCCCAGACGCCGTTCCTGCGCGCGGTGTATCACGTGTATGTCGCGCTATTCTTCGCCTACCTCGCCACCCCCTTGGTGGCGGCTAGCGTGTTCGCGTTCCACAACTCTGAGTTCGCGGGATTTCCCTGGATGGGGTTCACCCTGGACTGGTTCGTCGGTACCAAGGAGCCCAAGCTTGGACTGTTCCAGGACCGCCGACTGCTGCAGGGGCTGTCAAATTCGCTTTTTGTCGCGGTCATCGTCGCCACGGTTTCCGTGTTCGTCGGCACGACCAATGCCTTCTTGTTTGAGCGCCGCAACTTCCCCGGAAAAGCCTTCCTGTCCGTCCTGATGGTGGTCCCGCTGGTGATTCCGGGCGTGATCCTCGGCATCTCGATTCTGGTCCTCGCCAGCAGCATCGCCAACCCGCTCGAGGACCTGCTTAACCGCGACCTGCCGCTGCTGCGCCCGGGCCTGTTCCTGGTGGTGCTCGGGCAATTCTCGTTCCTGACCACCATCACGACCCTGGTGATTTCCGCCCGCTTGCGCAAGTTTGACATAGCGCTGGAGGAAGCGGCACTCAATCTGGGTGCGGGCCGTGCGCGCGTGCTGGCCACTGTCACGCTGCCTTTCCTGCGCCCGGCCCTGATCGCCGCGTACCTGGTCGCATTCCTGATGTCGTTTGAGAATTTCAATACGACCCTGATGTTGGTGGGTTCTGACTCGCCACTGACCGTCACGATGTACGACCGGATGGTGAAGGGCGGATCGACCCCTGTGCTCAATGCGATCTCACTGTTCTTGATCATCGGTTCGGGCACGCTGGCGCTGCTAAGCGTCCTGATTCAGCGCGAACGAACTCCTAGCGACGGAGACCGGAATTAATGCGACACGCTCCAAGCAAGGGTCGTTGACGCATGGACCCAATCAAAGCCTCAGGCGACGCATGAGAACCTTTCACCTCGCCGTCGACGGCCTTCCCCAACCCGCGGCGGGTGCGGCCGATCCGCCGCGCTGGGCTGCAGGCATGCTTCGGGCGGCGCTGATGCGGGCCGGACATGTGTGCGTTGACGAAGCCAGCGCGCAGGTGGTGGTGCGCGTTCAAATGGGCAACTGTGCCACTGCCACCGTATGGGCCCGGCGGACGCGACGCGAACTGCCGACGGCGCCCGATGGATTTCTTCTCGCGCCGCTAGCGTTGCGGGGCAAGCGAGAATTGCTCGCCTGGGGGGTGGGGGCGCGCGGCCTTGTGTATGCGCTGTTGGAACTGGCCGATCGCGCCGACCACTGCGCCGCGGGCGAGGATCCACTTTCACTGGGCGAGCCATTGTTGCTGTCACCGGCCGAGGGTCTGCGCAGTGTGTCGCGGTGTATTTCTAGCGAAGTCGAAGACCGGGGGTGGCTGCACGACCGCGAGGGCTGGCGACGCTATTTGGACATGCTCGCCACGAACCGATTTAATCGTGTCGCACTGACATTCGGGATGACCTACAACCACCCGTTCGACGACGAGTTCCTGTCCGACGTTTACTGCCATTTTGCGTATCCGTTTTTGGTGGCTCCGGCGGGCTATGACGTGCATGCCTCGGGGCTTGCAGACAGCGAACGTGACGACAATCTGGAGTTGCTGCGTTTCGTCGGACAGGAGGCGGCGCGCCGCGGACTGGATTTCCAGTTGGCGGTATGGACACACGGCGGTGACTTCGGCGCACCAGGGCGGACCAACTACACGATCACCGGCATCACGCCGGAAAACCATGCGGCCTATTGCCGCGACGCGTTGTGCGCCATCCTACGGGCCGTTCCGCAGATTACAGGTGTGACGCTGCGCGTCCACATTGAGAGCGGTATCCCGGAAGGCTCCCATGATTTCTGGCGCACCGTATTCGACGGCGTGGCCCGTGCCGGGCGCCCGATCGGAATCGACCTGCACGCAAAAGGTGTCGACCCGCAACTGATTGACATCGCGATCGCTACTGGCATGCCGGTCAATCTGTCCGTCAAGTACCTCGCCGAGCATCTGGGTCTGCCTTACCACCAGGCATCGATTCGGCAGTTCGAAATGCCGCCGCCACAGCCGATTGAGCGTAAGTGGGGATTCAGCGAAGGAAGCCGTCGGTTCGTCCGCTACAGCTATGGCGATTTGCTCACTGAGAACCGACGTTACAGCGTGTCATTCCGGATCTGGCCGGGCACGCAGCGGGTGCTGCTGTGGGGCGATCCGGTTTTCGCGGCCGCTTACGGGATGCAGGCGGCGTTCTGCGGCGCAGGCGGCGTCGAACTCTGCGAGCCACTGTCCTACAAGGGCCGCATGGGCAGCAGTGTTCCGGGAGGGCGCCACAACTACCTGCAAACAGCGCTGGTGCAAAAGCACGATTGGCTGAAGTACGACTACCAGTATCGCGTTTGGGGACAATGCGGCCACGATGCGGCGGCTCCGCGCGACGGATGGATGCGCTTCTTGCGCCGGCACTGCGGTGCGGCGGCAGAACCCTGCGCGAGCGCGCTCGCGCAGGCCAGCCGCGTGCTGCCGCTCGTCACGCTGGCGCATGGACCATCGGCGTCGAATCACAGCTACTGGCCGGAGATTTACGACAACCTCTCGATCGTGTACAGCGGGGGCCGCTGGCCTTATGGCCACGACATGACGGGGCCGGCGCGCTTCGGCACGACGCCAAGCTTCGATCCGCAACTCTTTGCCAACCCTGCTGAGTTCGCCGCCGAACTCCTCGCCGGCACGCGTTCGCGCCGCTTTACGCCACTCGACGTCGCGTCCTGGCTTGAGGGTATGGCGGCCGTCGCAACCGCTGCGCTCGACGAGGCTCGGGGCAGTGCCGACACGAGCCGACCGGAGGTGCGGCGCATCACCACCGACACGGCAATACTCGCAGCGATTGCCCGTTTCTTCGCTGCCAAGTTCCGCTCCGCTTGCGACTGGGAGCTCTACCTCCTTTGTCACGAGCCGCGATTTCGCGAACGGGCGGCGGTGGCCTATCGGCAGGCGGCCGACGCCTGGCGCGCGGCCGTGCGGGAGTCCGACGGCATCTACCAGGACGACATCTCCTATGGCCCGCACCAATGGCTGCGCGGAAGTTGGAAAACGCGGCTTCCGGCCATTCTGCGCGACGTGGCGGACATGCAGTCGTGGAGTTCGCACTACACGGTGCTGCCATCGGTCGACCCACAGGCCATAGCGCGTGCGCACAATGCACTGGAGCACTGGATGCCCGTCGCCTCGCGCGCAGTCGATTGCGAGGCGCCACCCTCGTTCGTGCCGGGAAAGGCAGTGCGTATCGTTTTTCGCGGTGACGGGACGATCGGTCAAGGCGTGACGCTGCACTATCGCCATGTCAACCAGGCACAAGCTTGGCATAGCGTCATGATGAAGCGCACGAACGGCGCTTTTACGGCCACTATTCCGGCAGCATATAGCCGCTCTGACTTTGCCCTGATGTACTACTTCTCGTGGCTTGAGGGTGACCGCGTCGTGATGGCACCTGGCTTATCCGAGGATCTTAGTAGCCAGCCCTACATGGTCATTCGGCAGAGCCAGAGGTCGATGCCGATAGCACGAGGATCGGACAATATTTCGCCCAGCATCGCAGAATCGTGACGCTTTATTCTCCCGCGATCTGCTGAACGATTCGCCGGTTCGGATGGTCCAGTGGGCGTTGCACGCTGCGCCGATGATCAGACCTACGTCGGGCTGCCTTTCCTCCGACACACTGCTATCCAATTCCCCGCGATTCACACTTAACAACCGCCCCGTTTACACAAGATTCGGGACGCCCTCGCGCCCGGAAGGCCGTGAATAGCTACCGATCGAAAGCCATAGGGTCGTTCGAAAAGGGGTGCCGAGAAGGCTCAATCGCTGTCCAAGGTCGATCTGATGTCTGCTGTGATTCGTCGTTCGCTGAATTTCCAGGTTTCCTCGATCTTTCGGAACCGATCTATGTAACTGCCGGCAACCAAGGCCAACTGCCCATTGTTCTTGACGTTGAGCGTCACCAGGTAGGAGGTCGACACAGCGACCAAACGTGATTCTGCAAGCCGCACCGTGACGTTGGTGACGAAGTGAAAGCCGAATTTGCGTTTGGCCACAAAGTCAATATAGTTCCGACGGATTTCATCGATGCCATGATGTGTACCACTCGCATTGCTGATCACCGCATCATCCGTGAACAGGGCAAGCACTCGGTCGATGTTGCCCGCGTCATAACAATAGCAATACTCGTTCAAGACCTCGTGGATCGACTTCTCGTCAGGCGACTGCACGCCCGACATGTCCGGCCGCAGCGCGGAGATTGTCAGATAGGGTGCCCACAGGTCCTTCTCGAAGACATTGAAAGTCTCGACCGATGTTGGCTGTTTCATGGTATGTGGTTCCTGTCGATGTTCACATTGTTGTACCGGTGGCCACGCGATGTCACGAAGAATGGTTGGCCGATGAAGGCGAGCTGGCCCGGCTCGCTGCTAGATAGCAGCCATGATCGATGTGCCTCCGCAAACGTAAAGAATCTGGCCTGTGATGTAGCGAGTTTCTTCCCGCAAGAAGAAACTCACCGCCGAGGCGATGTCGGCCGTCTCACCGATATGGCCGATTGGAATGCTGCGTTCGAGTTCGACGCGCCTATCGGTGCCGGGCGGAAACGTCTTCGCCAGAAGTTCGGTATTGATGACTCCAGGGCCCACTGCGTTGACCGTGATGCCGTGCGATGCGAGTTCGAGTCCCCAGGAGCGCGTCAGTCCGTTTACCGCCGCCTTAGTCGCAGCGTACAAGCTCATGTTGGAGCGTCCCAGTGCCGACCGGCTTGAGATGTTGACGACGCGACCGAATCTTTCGGCCTTCATGCCAACGAGCAAGGCCTTCGTGACCTCGACGGTACAAGCCACATTGAGGTCGAGCATCGTTGAAAGTTCGGTCATGGTCGAATGCTCGATCGATGCGGGCAGCGCAGTGCCGACGTTGTTGACGACCCGCGTGATGTGGCGCGACCGGCACGCCGACTCGAGTGCGCGTCGGGTCGACTGGGCGTCTGACAGGTCGACTTCGACGAATTCGACTGACTTCGCGCCAGCAGGAGCAATCCTGTCGAGCACGATCACGCTGTACCCATCTGCCAGGCAGCGTTGCACGATGCCCGCTCCGATTCCGCTGCTTCCGCCGGTTATCAATACATGGTTTGTCAACTGCATTCTCCACAAGATCAGGAACTATGTCACCCCTCGCCCGCTGCGACGGGCGACTTCTGAAAATAGGCGGCTTCCAGCAACTCGCGCTGATTCCGGAGATCCGCAGCCTTGCCCTCCAGCACCACTCTGCCGCGGTTCAGCACCAAGGCACGGTCGGAGATGCTGAGCGCCAGGTCGACGTGTTGCTCGACCAGGACGATGGCGATGCCCTCGCGGATCGCCATTTCACGGATAGCTGGGAGGATCTCCTGCACGATCAGGGGCGCAAGTCCGAGGCTCATCTCGTCGATCAGCAATACCTTGGGCTCGGCGAGCAATGCAGAGGCGATGGCGAGCATCTGCTGTTCGCCGCCCGAAAGCAGACCGACCTGGCGGTTTTGCAGGCGCTCGAGCGCCGGAAAGCGCTGGAAAAGAAAGGATTCCCGGTCAGGATGGGGACGCCTGCGTGTGAGCCGCAGATGGTCGCGCACAGAGAGGCCGAAGAAGATGCCGCGGTCATCGGGTATGAACCGCACGCCGCGGCGCGCCAACTGGTCGGCCCGCTGGGCGCGCACCGGCTCGCCAAGGGCCGTGACAGACCCTTTCATCAGCGGGATCAAGCCCATCAACGCGAGCAACGTGGTGGTTTTGCCGGCGCCGTTGGGCCCGAGCAAGGTGACGACCTCTCCTTGTGCCACTTGCAACGTAAGGCCGCTCACCGCAGTGATGCCGTTGTATCCCGCCTCGATGTCGTTCACTTCGAGCACGACCTGCCCTGGCGCCTTACCCATGGACAGCCTCCATTGGCGTTCCGAGATACGCACGGATCACGGCGGGGTTGTGCCTGACTTCTTCAGCGGTGCCGGTGGCGATGATCACGCCGAACTCGAGCACGTAAACCAGGTCACAGATGCCAAGCACCAGAGACATGTCGTGATCGATCAGCAAGGCCCCCGGGCCATTGGTCACGATCTGGCGCAGCCGGGTCGCGAACTCGAGGCTTTCGCGGCTGTCGAGGCCTGCTGCGGGTTCGTCGAGCAGCAGCAACTTGCAATTGCCAACCAATGCGCGCGCGACGCCGAGCAGCTTCTGCTGGCCTAGCGACAGGTCTCGCGCGAGCGTCTGACTGGATCGAAGCAGGTCGACGACCTCCAACGCCTGCTCCACAGACTGGTCGGGGGCTGTGCGCCGTCTGGCGAACAGGTCGCGCCAGACCGCGCCTGGCCCTCCCCATCGCGCCGCAGTTTCGACGTTCTGTGTCACGGTCAGGTTGCCGAAAAGTTCACCCGATTGCCAGGTTCGGGACAGGCCAGCCCGGCGACGTTCGTGAGGCGGCATGCCGTCGAGCGACATCGCGCCAAGCGAGACCGAACCAGAGTATTCGGCAAAGCCTGTCACCGCGTCAACGAATGTCGTCTTTCCCGCACCGTTGGGGCCGATCAAGCCCACGATCTTGCCGGGTGGTACGGACAAGCTGATACCCGCGTTGGCAACCACGCCTCCGTAGCGAACGCTCAGTTTGCGAGTTTGGAGGCTCAGGCCTTGGCTATCGGGCATGGGCTCCCCCGCTCTGTGTATTCGGCGCTGGCGCCAAAGCATTGGACGAAACAGCGCGCCCGAGGCGCCGACGCACCCCCTCTATCTGCCGACGTGTCTCGCCCGCTATCCCTTGCGGGTTGAAGATGGCCGTTACGATTAGCAGGATGCCCGATGCCAACGCGTAGTAGTCTTCGATCTGAAGTATCTTGTTTGTGTACACGTAGATGATGCCCAGAGGTGCGATGAAGCCGGCAACCGCTGCGCCCCCGAAAGAGGTGATACCGCCGAGATAGGCCACCGACAGGATCTGCAGGCCAACAAATACCGTGAACGAGGCCGAGGACAGTTGCCCCGCGCTGTAACCCATCAGGCATCCGGCGATGCCTGCGATGAAGGCCGACAAGCCGAACCCGATGAGCTTGGTGCGTCGTGGATCGATGCCGACGGAGGCCGCCGCCCTTTCGTTGGCGCGCACTGCAAGGAATGTTCGCCCGGTCTCGCCGGAAGCCAGCCGCACGAATGCCCAGACAACAACAGAGGCGATGGCCAACACAAGAAGCGAGAACTCGATGCGGCTCACATCCGCACCCGAGCGCATGGACAAATCGAACCCGAACAAGCTGGGCGAAGCGATCGGATTGCCCTCTGCGGGTGTAAAGCTCGGGTTGGCAAAAATGAAGCGCTCGATAGCCAGAGCCGCCGCGATCGTGACGATCGCCAGTTCGGCACCGCGAATGCGAAACGCAGGCATCGCGACAAGCAGCCCGAGCAGCCCGGCAACGACCGCACACAGCAATATGGCGAGCGGAAATGGCAAACTCCAGTAGATCGTCATCTTGGACAAAGCGAACCCGGCAGCGCCGGCGAAGGCCGTCTGAGATAGAGAGATCTGACCGAGGTACCCCGTGACCACCACATAGGAAAGTGCCAGCAGCATCATGATGATCGAATAGGTGACGCCGAAGCGGTAAGGCCCGCTGGTGAATGTCAGGAGCGCGATGCAGCCAGCCAACAGGATGGCTGCGGGTACAAGCCGAATGCGCGGAATGTGAACGTCCGGAAGCCGCACCGACTGAAGTGAACCGCGCGAAGGCAGCCGCTTGCTGAACAGCAGCAGGATGACAACAATCACCAGGAACGGCACCACTTGCTCGACGCCTGAGCGCGCCCAGACCGGCCACCACGGCTTGGAAGCCAGCAGGGTCAGCACCGACTGGAAGGCGCCTAGTCCGAGCGAAGCCACGGCAAGGCCACCGATGGACTGCATGCGCGCGAGCAACAGGACGGCCAGGGCCGGCACCACCAGCAGCGTGTAGTTGTCGGGGTTCAGTCCGGTCAGCGTTCCTCCGAAGATGACCCCCATGGTGCTGATCAACGATGCCATGACCATGGCGAGCGCGGCCAGAGCGTTTGGCGAGAAGCCCATCAGCATCGCACCGCGTTCATTCTCGGCAGCAGCGCGCGTCGCCACCCCCCATCGGGTGAAGCGAAAATAGGCCCATACCAAGGCCGACAGGAGCAGCATCACGCCAGCCATCACCAACTCGCCTACCGACAGGTTGGCACCCAGAACCGCAATGCTTGCCGCCGGGACCAGCGATTCGATGTCGATGTTGTTCGGCCCGAATCGGATCACCACCAGCGCCTGCATGGTGAGCATCAACGCGACAGACACCACTACCTGGGCAAGCGCCGGTGCAGAACGCACCGGCCGGAAGACGAGCCAGTGAACCGCCAGCCCCAGCAGCAAGGCCATCACGAGGCCCAGCAAGAGCGAGACCGGTACACCGGGCTTGTCGGTGAACGAGATGCTTCCTATCGGAAACACCAAGGTCCCATCCTTGCGAAGCCGGGCGAAGACATAGGCGCCCCACATCGCGACGGCGCCTTGCGCAAAGTTGATGATGCCCGTTGCCCTGTAGACCAGGAGCAACGCGTTGCTCAGCCCGATGTAGACCGCGCCAAGGCCGAGCCCCAGCACGATGAACTGCAGATAGATTGCCATGCTTTGTCTCGCGCGGTCGTCAGGCCCCTACTTGTTGAACGCCGAAGTGTCGAGTTCAACATAGCCGCCTGGGCTAGTCGACTTCAACGATCCATCGGATTGGACTTCGAGGAACAGCGTCTGACGCGTGCAGGCGCTGGCGATGCCGGGCCATTGCTTGCCGTCGCATGTGATGAGCGGGCCGGCAAACGAAGGCTCGTTGACAAGGCTCTGCAGTGCCGCAACCACAGCCGCCGAGGTGACTTCGCCCTTGATCCGCTGCATGGCTTTCACGGTGTTGATAGTCCCGGCAAACGCCCATAGGGCTCGGGTCGTCAGCTGGTCGCCGCGGCCGGTCGCCTCCATCGAGGCTTTGAAGATGTCGAGTTCAGCCTGTACCTTCGCCGGCGCATTCGGACGGGTTGCAAACACCCACAAGCGCGGCACGACGATGGCCCCGGCGGCCGCGCCCTTGAGCTCGCCGACGAACTTGGAGCATGACCCCGCAAAGAATGTCCCCTTGTACCCGGCCTGCCGTACGGCCTTGTAGAGAGCGGTGCAGGAGTCGTCTGGCAGCGCGACCACGCCGACCGCGTCCGGGCTGCTCGCAATCTCGGTGGCGGCGACCACCGTCCAGTTCGCACCGCTTCCAGGCACAAATAAAACTGTCAGGTCGATGCCCAACTTCTTCGCCAGCGGTTGCACCAGCGTATTGATGTAGACATGCGACGCGGGTGCATCGGTCAGCGCGAGAACGGCGGTCTTTTTGCCAAGGCTCTTCAAGGCACTCATGGCCCCAAGCGCACTGACCTCCGTCGGCCCGGTGAAATAGAAGGTATTGCCATAGGGCTGCTTGTCTGCGGTACCGGTGCCCGTCAAAGTGCCCACCAACGGAATTTTGGCCGCCACCAGAATGGGAACTGCGGCGCCCACCGCGGGTTCATAGGCGTCGATCACGACGGGTACCTTGCTGGTGACAAAGCCGTTTGCGCAATTGATCTGCTTTTCGGGGCTGCCGTCGCCCCCGCAGATGTCCAGTTGGATGGGTCGGCCGTTGACCCCATTCAAGTTGTTGTTGATATAGTGCTGCGCTGCCTGCGCGCCATAGGCCGCATCGGGATAAGCGGCGGACCCCTGCGTTGGCGCGACGACGCCAATGGTCAACGGAGTGCCCGTCGCCTTTGTTTGGGCGTTTGCGGGCCCAAAAGCGATTGTTAATGACGCTGCGATGGTCGCCACGCCGGCTGCGAATTTGCTGTTCATAGTGTCTCCTTGAAAAAAAAAGTGGATCGAGGCTCTCTGACCTTGATCGGGAACTACCACTCGACCGTCAACGACTTCAACATGACCGACAAGAGGATGGGGTCGTACTCCAAATCCTGACCCAACCGGACTTTCAGGCCCGGGAGTCTTCGGTAAAGTGTCTCGAGGGCAATGCGTGCCTCGAGGCGCGCAAGGGGTGCGCCGATGCAGAGATGCCGGCCCTTGCCAAATGCGAGATGTTGTGATGCTTCCTTGCGGGTGATGTCAAAGACTTCAGGGTTCTGAAACTGCGCCGCATCCTGGTCGGCAGAGCCGGTCGACAGGTACACGAGTGCGCCGGCCGGAATCGAATGTCCCGCGATGTCAACCTGTCGGGTTGTCTTGCGGAACAAGCCGTTCACGCTGCCCTTAAGGCGCAGGACTTCTTCGATCGCCACGCTTGTTAGTTCGGGCTCACGCTTCATCCTCGCCAGTTCCGCCGGGCTGCGATCTAGCAGGATCACGGCGTTGGCAATCAGGTTGGCCGTGGTGTCCGTTCCGGCAAACACCAGTTCTGTCATGTGGGTGGTGATTCGGGCATCGTCGAGCAAAGGCTCACCTTGTTCGTCCTTGGCGCGAATCAGCATCGATACGAAGTCGGTGGTCGGTACGCTGCGCCGCTGCTGAATGATGGATCTGAAGTAGTCCCTGAGATCCGCCACACGCTGCCAGCGCTGAAGTTTTTCTGCCTCGGGCATAGGCGTCATATGGTCGGTGAAGACGCGCGGCAGATCTTCAGCGAGTTGCTTCAGTCGCGGGATGTCAGAGCTTGGAAGGCCCAGGAACGCGGTAATGACCCGATGGGACAGTTCGTGACAGAAGTCGTGCATCAGCTCGCAATGTCCGGCGGCAATGAAGCCGTCGATGATGTCGTTGGCCGCCACCGTGATTGGTTCCTCGAACGGCGCAAGACGATCATTTGAGAAACCGCTATGGCCGATTTTTCGCACCGGGTTGTGTGCCGGTGGGTCCATGGCGTTGAACGATTTGGCGAAAAAATTGGTCGGCACACGCTCCTGGTACTCCAACGGCACCGGGGCGGCCGCCAAAGTCGCATTCGAATAAGTCTCGAAGTCCATCAGCGCCTCGCGGACGTCCGCGTACCGCGAGTAGACCCAGCAACCCATCTTCTCCAGATAGAACACCGGATCGCTCGCGCGCGCCTGCCGCAGCATGCCTGCGGGGTCGCGGATGTACTCTTGAGAAATCAGGTCGAGCTCGGCCAGTTTAGGCAATTGCTGCATGGTGGTGATCGTCTCGTTCATGCTTCTGTCCTTTCCGCCCGTAAATCGTTGCTCAATGGTCATGGTGTGTGGGGGTTTTGCCCGGGATTTGGCTATCAGACCGTGGCAATGGGCGTCACCGGAGACCCGACAGCGCCCGGCAATCGCAACGGTGGCGCGGTCAGCAGGAATCTTGAACGCTTATGCTTGCGCAGCCATTGCGCCAAGGGCGTCAGGTGCCAGAGTTCACCAAGGTGGACACCCAGCTTGAAGAGACAGTGTTCGTGCAAGGGCAACGCGGCGCAACAGGTGTCCCGCGCCGTGGCCGGGAAGCGTTCGACGGCGTGGTTGTCGGCGATTAATGCGGCCAGGCCACTGTCGGTGATCCACTGCAGCAGGCGAGCGTCTCGGCCGTCCAGCACCGCGCCGGTTTGCTCGAGTTCGTGGACATCCGGCTTCCCGTTCATGTCGACCAGGGCCTGGGCGAAGCCGGTATGCAGGCACACCATGTCGCCAGGCTCCACGACGACCTTGTCCTGCTCGAGCACGCGCATGAGTTCCTCGTAGCCGACCACGACCCGCCCAGGACCGACATTGGCGCGCAGGTCGATCATGACTCCGCGGCCCTGCATGCCATGCGCCGCCATGTTCTCGACGCCCAGCGCGCGAGCTGCCGACGTAGACCGGACCGGCGCGCCGCGCTCGGGCACGCCGGCATCGGACGCATCCAGCGGGCCCAGGATGTCGAAGCCTGCCCGGAATCCGTTGTAATACACGGCCTCAGGCAGGCCGTCGCCGTTGGCGTCGAACAACTGCCCCGCATGCGCCAGGCTGTCCCATTGCGTCGAGTATTGAAGATGAAGGATCGCTAGGTCGTCACTGATCACGTCGCTGTGCAGCAGGTTGTCCGTGATCAGGCGATAGTTCATGTACGGCTTACCGTCGCGCAGGGTTGGCCGTAGGACTGGCGGATGCCTTCGAGCGCCCAGAGCGTTGCCCCCCGGAAGGTCCAGCGGCAGGCTGAGGCAGAAAGTCTGGCCCACAATGACTTCGGCTACGCCTTGGCGCACTTTCTCGGAGGTGATCAGGTTGGTCCGGCCAAGTTGATCGTCAGCACCAAATTCACCCCAGTTGGAGCCCTCGGGACGTCGGACCCAGCGTGGGGCGCTGCGCTCGGGGGGGTGCTCGTCGTTCATCAAATCGACTTTCCAGACGAAGGAATATTCACCTTGTCGCCCCTATCGGATCTACGTATCGCCACGAGGGCCGCAAGGCATCCGAAGATGCAGAGTTGTGACGTTGTGCATCCATGCGGCTGCCTCATTGGAAGAGCAGCACGGAAAAGCCTTCCTCATCGGAGAACTTGGCTTCGACACGACGCCCGACCTTCAGGTCGTTGAGGCCCACGCCAGCAATGTTCGATACCAGGACGGGGCCATCGTCCAGGCGGACCATGGCAACGTTGTACGGTACTTCAGTGAAGCGAGGATGTTGTGGACTCATGTACCAGACGAACGAAAGTACGGTGCCGCAGCCTGTATGCGGCCTCCATTCAAAGACCTCGGACCAGCAACCCGGGCACGACGGTCCTGCTGGAAAGCGGACGCGCCCGCAATCTGTGCAATGCTGAAGCAGGACAGAATGCGCCCGCAAACCGTCGGCGTAATGCCGACTCCAGACATCGTGCGCAGGCGGTGCGGCTCTGTGTTGCGGCATGTCAGTCGCCGATCCCGAACAGGCTGGCCGATTGGTAGTACTGCGACCGAACGCCCCCACCCCCGGTATACAGAGCGACTTTCGCGTCTTTGACTTGCCTGGGGCCACATTCGCCGCGCAGTTGGCGTACAAGTTCGACGTGGTGGGTAAAGCCCACAAGGTAGCCCTCCGAAAGGTGCCCGCCGTGGGTATTGATCGGTAGATCTCCAGCCAGGCCGATGCGACTACCGTCCCCGATGAAATCCTCGCATCCCCCGGGAGGACAAAAGCCGAAGTTCTCGAGCGCGGCCGCCACAGCGACTGTCGTAGGATCGTAGACATAGAGCATGTCCACATCGCCCCGCATCACCCCACCCGCTTCGAACAGGCGAGGGCCGATGTGGGGGTTGGTGAAGAAACTCATATGCTCGCCGTACTCGATGCCGTGGCTGGCCTCGCGGCCCATTGACAGGAAATCGACACGGCGATTGGCACAATCCGCAGCGATTTCCGGCGACGCCAGCAGCAATGCAGCGCCTCCGGCAGTGACCTTGCAGATATCGAGTTCGCGCAGCGGCGCAATGAGCAGTGGATCCCTGCGGTAGGCCTCAAGTGTCAATTCATCATGCCAACTTGACATGGGATTGAGCCGCCCGTGCTCCCGTTGCTTCACCGCGATGCGGCCGAGCGCGTCCGTGGTTGTGCCATACCGCGCCATATGGGCAGTCCACGCGAGGCCGTGCACGGCGGCCGCGTTCACAAATCCATGGGAGAGATCGTAGTCCTGCGCACCCGAAATTCCTTGCATGCTGTCGCTCGGGTTGCGCGCGTAGACGATGGCCACCAGCTTGCAGGCCCCCGTCGCGATCAGCATGGCTCCGTATTGGACTGTGAAACCTGCGACTGGGTAATCAAGAGCGCCAGCATGCGCGGGGGTGATGCCAAGCTGCCTGCAGAAAGCGACAGCATCGATACCCGAACCGTCATACTGCTTGGCGCCGAGCATGCCATCAATGCGGTGCTTGTCTTCGATGCCGGCATCGGCCATGGCATCCTTGAGCGCGCGAAGGCCCAGTGCTGCCGCGGAGGTGTCGCCGTGCAGACCTTGTCGGGTCATGCCAACACCGACGATGGACACTTTCCTGTGTATGGAAGCCGACATAGCTTGAAACCCGTGTGGTCCGGTAGTCGATCTGCGCCCTGCTCGCGCGGCCGTCTAAGTGCTGCCCTTGTCTGGTGCGACGGTCGCACAAATTCCGACTGCGGGATGGGTGAGCAGAATTGTCATCATGTCGTCTCCGTCAAATATGTTCTTGCCTCGACCAGCCAATCTCTGTTCGCACACTGGGGCGCTGTGCCGCCCGATACCCGGTTGTCCGCCGACACGAGCCGATAGCATATTTTGATTATGTGGTGCGAGGCAAGCTATCAACAGCGCCGAGATAATGTTTGTTTCAAGGAGTGAAACATCCGGATAATGCCGGTGGCGTTTGCCCTGATTTTTGATGCGAATGCTGCGCAAGCAAGGTGGCACTGCGCGAGCGGTTGAATCCGTCGTCTAACCAATGACAGAATGGCCGTATGACAGTGTCGAACCGATCTCTCGAACGCGGACTTGCTGTGCTGGAGTGTTTTCGGCCGGGGATCGGTACGCTCACGCACGGCGAGGTCTCGGAGCGGACGGGGTTGCCTAAGCCGACGGTCACCCGACTGCTTAGCACCTTGCGAGACCAGGGTTACCTCGAATTCGATGAGCGACTGCGGGCTCACCGATTGGGGGTTGCCGTGCTCAGCCTGTCACGCTGTCTGACGCTGGGGAGCGGGCTGCATGCGAAGATGGCACCCGCGATCCGAAAGATTGCGCTGAATACGCGAACGATTATCGGGTTTGGAACTGCCCACAGCACGGATATCGTCTACCTTGAAGCCTTCAATGGCGACCCGGGACGCTCGTCGCGCCACGTTGGCGCTGGCATGCGTGCTCCGATCGCGACCACGTCCGTGGGCCACGGCTACATGGCTGGACTGGCCGCTGCGGAGCGTGAGCGACTTGTCAATCGACTGTCTGCCGCCGGTCATCCGAAGACCCGCGTGCGGCAAGTCATCGAGCGGTCGGTGCGAGAGGTTCGTGCGCACGGCTTTTGTGTGGTGCCCTACGCTGAAGGCCAGCAGGCCGCGATCGGAGCCCCGATACGAATTCCTCGCGCTCCACTGCATGCCATTGGCATAGGTTACGAGGTTCCTCGAGGCAGTGCACCTCAGGAAGTGCCCACCAAGATCGTTGAGGCTCTGCATGAACTCGTCGAACTGGCCGTTTCGTGGGATGTGGTGTGCTAGCCTGCATTTCACGTCACGTCCACTGCCTCGGCCTGCGCGGCCTGAAGGGGTAGTTGGGAACCCCAGATCGCTCAATCGCGCGGCACTTGGGCCGGATCAGCATTTGTGCTCGGAGCCAAGTTGAAGAGGATAGGGGACACGTGCACGGCGGCATTATGCGGAGGGGGCCCAATATTGCGGGAAAAGCGCCGCCCGGCGACCCGGCTGCCAAGGGCCTGTGGGGGAAGCAAAAAACTAGCTTTTCCCGACCGGCAAATGGCGGAGCGCGTAGGCGCCTTGGAAGATGAGCGGCGTGCGGGATATTGAACGGCGCATCGCGGCCGTCGAGGGCGCGGCGGCCGGGCACACCCCCAGCGCATTAATCTTGCTCGGGAGCGCGGGTCGCGATCTGCAGTCGATGATCGGAATCGATCATGTCGACTTCCCGCGGCAAGAAGGCGAGCGCCTAAAGGCGTTCATCAGTCGGGTCGAGGAGCACCTGAACGCCACGCGGGGCCTTTACAGCCCTATGGTTACGTTCGCACGCCACGCCACGCCGACGACGAACCCGGTCCGTGGCCCTTGCAGGGCGATGATGAAGAGGGTACCGACGAGGTCGGCGGCGGCCGGCCACCTTTTGCCCCATGGTGCCGGATTTGACGGCCCAAGAGAAATCGGTCAAACAACGTTGCGCTGAGCGAGCTTCCAACCCGCAATGAGGGTGGGTCAACGAAAATTGTCATCCTGGGTAAAACCGTTGGCAGCAACAGGGGCCCGGGATGGGTCTCTTGGATCCTCATTACCTTCACGAAATTGCGTTACCGCAGTGCAGCCCGTGAGTGCCATGACGCGGTCAATTTCTGTTTGTAGGATCGCCAGGGCATGGTAAGCGCCAGGCTCTCCTGCGGCGGCAACCCCCCATAAAGGTGCTCTCCCCATCAGAACGGCACGCGCCCCCAGCGCCAGGGCTTTTGCTACGTCCGTGCCGCGCCGGATTCCTCCGTCAAGCAACACCATGGACTTGCCGCCGATAGCATCGACGATGCGCGGGAGTACATCAAGGGTCGCGGGGGCCGAGTCAAGACTTCTTCCCCCGTGGTTCGAAACGACGACACCATCGGCGCCACTGTTGATCGCCGACATCGCGTCGGCTGGATGCATGATGCCCTTCACAAGGAGTGGGCCGGGCCAACGGTTCCGAATCGCTCGCACATCGTCCCAGGTCAGAGAGCCGTTACGTGGAAATACGATGCCCTTGCCGCGAAGATTCGACTGCAACTCTTTGGGAAGATTGCTAAAGCTGGGAATGCCGGTGGTCAAAAGGTAACGTGCGATGACGGTCGTGGCCCAGTGGGGATGGTATGCCGCGTGCCAGATGTTGCGAGCGGAAAACTGCATCGGTACGGACATCTGGTTGCGCTGGTTGTACTCGCGGTTGGGCGCCGCCACGTTGTCCACCGTGACTATCAGGACCTTGAAACCTAGGCGTTTAACCCGATCGACGATCTCAAATGACATCTTCCTGTCCGGCCACATATAGAGCTGAAACCATTGTTGTCCGCCGCCCTGCTCGGCTATTTTCTCCATGGGGGTTATGGACGAAATGGACAGCGTGTACGGAATGCCGGCCTTAGCGGCGGCGCGCGCCAGCGCCAACTCTCCGTCGTACCACAACAGGCTGGTCGCGCCGGTCGGACCTACGACCATCGGACTGGCCTGCTCTGTTCCGAACAACGTGGTCTTCTGGCTCCGGTCGGAAACGTCCCTCAACACACGTGGCAGCAAGTCCTGTCTGTCGAATGCCGCTCTGTTTCTGACAAGCGTGAGTTCGTCTTCCGCTCCGCGATCCACAAACTCGAACAGCCCTTTTGGGAGCCGCCGGCGCGCAAGTTCGCGCAGGTCATCGATGCTGTAGGCACCCCGAAGACGACGGTGGAGTTTAGTCATTGGTGATCCATGCAATCCGATCGACCGGGACTGCCAAGGTCGTGCGACCTATTCCCCCTTGATGTCGGCGGCCTTGATGAGCGCGGTCTACCGCGTGGAGTCCTCTTCCAGGAAGGTTTTGAAAACCGACGGTGGGCCACCCTCTGGTACCATGCCCAGACCGACAAGGCGTTCGCGCACGTAGGGCTTGGTAAGCGACTTGTCGATCACGAAATTGAGCCGTGCGACGACTGCGGGCGGCGTTCCCGCGGGCGCCACGATGCCAAACCAGGCCCCCACATCGTCGAAGCCCTTGATGCCTGCTTCTGTCATGGTGGGCAAAGTGGGAAAGTCGGGGTGCCGCAACGCCGCCGTGATGGCAATCGGCTTGACGCGTTGGGCGGCCACATATTCCTTGAGGCCCGACATGGTGTAGAAAGTAAAGCTGATGCGACCTGCCATTACCTCGGCCAGGCCAGGTGCCGCGCCGCGAAACGGTAGGTGTGTCATCTGCGTGCCGGTGGCATGCGCCAGCAAGGCGCCGGCAAGATGCGCCGGGCCACCGGTGCCGGCGGATGAATACGATACGTTTGCAGTGCGCGCCAGCTTGATAAGGTCCTGCAGCGAATGTACTGGCGAATCGAGTGGCACCACCAGAACGGCTGGCAATACAGCGGTGCGCAAGACCGTCCAGCACTAGCGCGAGGTCGTCGACCGCAGTGCGGATCCCGTGCAGCATGCGCAGCGCCGAGACGGTGCCGTCGAACTGGCGACCGCTGTGGTTCGAAAGGATCAGCCCGTCGGCACCGCAGTTCTTGGCGGTCAGCGCCGCTAGTCCCATCGGCGCGATGCCGAACGGCTGCGCATCGCTACGATTGAACAGCGTCGTGCGCACGCTGCGCCGGCTGACGTTCGTCAGCGCTGGCGGAACGAAGCCGAACTCGGCGAACGCGTCGCGGTTGTCTCGGTGGCCGGCGCCATCTTCGACCGGCTCGTAAACGTAATGGAGCAACGGCCTTGGCAGAGGCGCACGCGCCACCCGCTCGAAGTCATCGAGCGACAAAGCGCCGGCGAGCCGGTGCGACTGAAGTGGCACACGCCAGGTCATGGGTGGAGGGTCGAACATGTCATGAAGGTGTGGTGGGGGCTTGCCGGCATCCCCTCAGTAGGCAACGCGCGATGAAACGTCAGCTTGCGGGGGTAATAGCGGTGAGTTGCCAATGCAGCAGGCGAAAGTGACCCGCCTCCCGGCGCCATAAACTCGAAAATCGGTTGCGGATCGTTCTTGGCTGCCCGTTGTGGATGACCTCGGTGAACATCCTGCCGCGCATCAGGACCGAGTCCTCGCCGCACAAGCAGGTCTCGACGCGATCGGCTTTGATGCTAATGTACTTGGCCGCGCCCGATCGGCAGAAATTGACATAGTCGGTCTTTTCGGTCGTCTCGCCGGTGGCGTGAATGTATAGGAATTCGGCGCTGAGGAGCGGCTCGAGCTTGTCGATTTCGTTGTTTATCAGCGCGTTGCGGCGCTGCTGTTCCAAGACCTCAACCCGTTCGATCGTCTCGGTCTTTCTCATCGTTCGGGGCTCCGGAGAATCTGAAGACTCAGGTGCCGAGGTACGCGTCGATGATGCGGCCATCCGCCATGACGTCCCTGGCACGACCTTCGATGGTTATCTTGCCGAGTTCGACGACATACGCCCGATCGGCGACGCTGAGTGCACGTCGTGCGTTTTGTTCGACGAGAAGGATCGTGTTTCCACGCTGCCTCAGTTTTTCGATGATCCCGAATATCTCGTTGACGATCAGCGGTGCCAGGCCGAGTGACGGTTCGTCGAGCATCAACAGACGCGGACGGCCTATCAGCGCGCGCGCCACGGCCAGCATCTGCTGTTGACCGCCGCTGAGAATGCCCGCCATTTCGTCGAGCCTGGGTCGCAGGTCCGGAAAGATATCGAGCATCGCCTCGACGCTCTCGGCGTCATTCGCCCGGTTCCGGATGTCGGCGCCCAGCAGCAGGTTGTCGCGGGCCGTCATGCGTTTAAGGATCAGACGGCCTTCCGGGACCTGCGCGAGGCCCGATTGCGCGATGCGATAGGTTGGCTCGCGGGTGATGTCGCGTCCTTCGAAATGGATCGTCCCCGACCGCGGCCGGAGCAGGCCGGAGATCGTGCGCAGGAGCGTCGTCTTGCCCGCGCCGTTTGCGCCGACGACGGCGACGATCTCGCCCGATTTGACGGCGAGGCTGAGGCCGTTCAAAACGCGCGCCTCGCCGTAGCTGAAGTGCAGGTCCTTGACCTCGAGTTGAAACAAATCACTCATTGCCAAGATACGCTTCGATCACAGTCCGGTTCGAGCGGACTTCCTGAGGCGAGCCACATGCGATCAGGCGGCCGAAATTTAGTACCGCAATGCGTTGCGCGATAGCCATGACGAATCGCATGTTGTGCTCCACAAGCATGATCGTCAGGCCCTGCGCAACCAGGTTGCGCAGAAGCTCGCCAAGGGCTTTTATTTCCTGGAAGCTCATGCCGCCGGCGGGTTCGTCGAGAAGCAGCAGCGACGGCTCCGTTGCCAGCGCGCGGGCAATCTCCAGCCGCTTCTGTTCGCCCAGTGACAGGTTGCCTGCCATTTCCCGACGAAGCTTTGTCAGGGCAAGCTTGTGAAGCAGTTCCTCCACTTTCTCATGAAGGGGCGAGTTGCCGCTCATCTGCCTAGTGCCGAGCCAGTCGCCAATTTTTCGGGTGTGTGGCGCCTGGAAAACGCGGATGTTGTCTTCGACGCTCAATTCACTGAATAACCGCATGTTCTGGAAGGTTCGCGCGATGCCTCGCCTCACGATGCGATGCGACGGCATCCCGCCGATTTTTCCGCCCTCGAAAAGAATTTCGCCGCTGGTCGGCGTATAAAGACCGCTGATCAGGTTGATGATTGTGGTCTTACCCGAACCGTTCGGGCCGATCAACCCGAACACGGCGCCTCGCGGCAGGTCTAGCGTGAGTTCGTCTACGGCACGAACACCACCGAATGCTTTGGAAAGACGGGCAAGTTCGAGCATGTCAGGCTCCCGTCCGAGTCGCCGTCTTTGAACGCCACAGCTTGCGGACGGCCGAAAGATTAGATCGATCGATGAGTCCACGCGGCCGCAGCAGCATGATCACGAGCACGATCACGCCATAGAAGATGGCCCGGTTTTCGCCGAGGAAGCGAACGTATTCCGGCAGCACCGTCAGCAGGATCGCACCGACCACCGGCCCAATAAATGTGAAGATGCCTCCGACCGCCACGTAAAGCAGCGAGAACAAGGTCTGGTGGAAGCCAAAGTCCTGTGCGCTGATGAAAGATGTGTAGTTGGCAAACAAGCCGCCGCCGATTCCCGCAACGGCGGCGCCGAGAGCGAACATCGTAACCTTGACGAAGACCACGTTAATGCCGGCGAATTCGGCCGCAACGTCGTCGTCACGGACGGCGGCGAGCGCCATGCCGAAGCGTGTCCGACCGATCCACCACAACACAGCCACCAACAGCGCGACGAACACATAGATGCCGTAAACGCTGGTGAGAACCGGGATGTTGCGAAACCCGACCAGGCCCTCCGGGCCCCGCAAGACACCCTCGACCGCAATGCGGAACTGCAAATTTCCGAGCAGTTGTGCCGCCACCTGCGAGAAGCCGAGCGTCGCCAGCGCCAAGTAGATTCCGCGGATGCGCAGGCATGGAAACCCGAGGATGACCCCGATGATTCCGCACACGAGTGCAACGGCCATCAGGGCGGGTATCAGGGGCCATCCGAACAGCGCCGTGAGCGTCGCCGATCCATACGCGCCGATGGCCCAGAAGCCGACTTGGGCCAACGAAAACTGGCCGACCGTTAACGAGAAATAGACGCTCAAGGCCAGGATGATGTTGAGCCCAGTGACACTCAGAATAGTCTCGACGTATCCCATGATCAATCCTTTTCCACCGCGAGCCGAGAGAAGAGGCCGTGCGGCCTTACCAGCAGCACGAGGAACACGGCGATGAACAGGACCGTTTCCGAATACGTAGGCGACCAGTAACGCGCGACGAGCGCCTCGAGCACGCCCACCAGCAGGCCGCCCAGCATGGCGCCGACGATGTTTCCCAAGCCGCCGATCACGATGACGACGAAGCTGATGAGGATCAAGTGGGTGCCCATGAAAGGACTGATTGAACCCACCGAAGCCCCGATCAGGCATCCCGACGCACCGGCGAGTGCGGATGCAACCACGAAGGCCGTGACTTCCGTACGCCGGACATTCACACCCAGCAAGGCCGCGACGGTAGCATTCTCTTCCACGGCTCGCATAGCGCGTCCCGCCGGACTCTTCGATACCCAGCGAGCAAGGATGGCCATCAGGATCAGGCTGACAACGAATGTGATCACATAGGTTCCGCGAATGAATATGCCTGCGACGGACAGCGAGAGGTCGTCCAGCGGCGAAGGAAATGGCGTAAATTCGGGTAGGAAGATGGGCACCTGCCGGGTCAGCTTGACAAAGATCTCCTCTATAATGATGGCGATAGCGCTCGACGTGACGAACGGCGTGAGATATGAGGCGCGTGAGAGCGGTCGAAATGCGACGAACTCGACGAGCAGTCCCACCATCATGCCGGTAACCACCGATGCCACGAAGGCCAGCAGGAGGATCAGATAACTCCCGCTGCCAAAGACGATGGTCACCGTCGCGCCGGCATAGGCCGTCACCATGATGGTTGCGCCGTGCGCCACGTTCAATCGGTGAATCACGCCGAAGATCAGCGTGAAACCAATGGCGACCAGCGAATAAGTGCTCCCGAACAGAATGCCGTTCAGGATCGTTTCAAATAGCATGTGTCGTCAAGTTAAATTTCTGCACGATAGTTTTCGACGGCCGTATGTGAGAGCCCCGCGCATGCCGGGCAGCGTCCGTCATCAGACTAGCCAACAGCGAGATCGAAAAAGTTGGGCTTGAGGCCGGCGCAATGCCATGGCATCGCGACCAGTTGGCCCAGATCAGCGAGCGTAATGTAGGCGGTTTTCATGTCGAGGCCGCCGAAGCAGATGTTAGTCGTGTGCGGATCAGGCATGGGCACCTCCCTAACCGATTTTCCGTCCGGCGATGCGACGGCGATTGCGCCCCGGACGCGGGCAGCGACGCAGATATTCCCCTCCGCATCGACGGCCATCGAGTCGAGCATTCGATATCCCGGCAGCGTCATGATGCAGGTGCCGCCGCCATAGGGCGCATTGGCCACCTCCTTGATCTGGCCCGGTGCCTCAATGTCGAATGACCAGACGCGCGTGGTATCGGTTTCCGCCACATAGAGTTTGTCTTCATCGGGTGACAGGGCAATGCCGTTCGGTCGGCTGAACGGAAAGATCACTTCCCGGATCTCGCTGCCATCTGCGAGCGCATAGTAGATGCCGCCCCGCATGATGTGGCGCGCATGTCCCTTCCCCAGATCGGTGAACCAGAACCCGCCCTCGCGGTCGAAGACGATGTCGTTCGGTGCGGTCAGCGGATTGCCGCCGCAGGAGTCGTAAATCGTCTCGACATTCCCGGTCTTGAGA
>Ga0214919_10003390_pt1 | contig 24084 bp, 22 predicted proteins | sample LL1503_MetaG_FD_177994 | JGI IMG/M metagenome (GOLD analysis project Ga0214919, IMG submission 177994) | Freshwater microbial communities from Lake Lanier, Atlanta, Georgia, United States - LL-1503 | ecosystem: Environmental > Aquatic > Freshwater > Lake | place: USA: Georgia | collected... | reverse complement strand
AACTTCTTTTCCAGAACCATCAAATGCAACTGCGCAACCTTCAGAATCGCTTATTTTATAAATTAAAGTTTCATCTTTAGCTACATAAAAAACTTGGGTTGGTGTCGGAGTCGGAGTTGGAGTTGCCGAAGGCTTTGGAGTTGGAGTTGCCGAAGGCTTTGGAGTTGGAGTTGCCGAAGGCTTTGGAGTTGGAGTTGCCGAAGGCTTTGGAGTGCCACCTATAGAACCTATCGGATCTCCTATGGCTATAGGAGCGGTTGGTGATGCAGAGGGTGTTGGTGAAGGGGATGGTTTGACAACTGGCACACCTTTATTCCAAACCAACTTCTTGCCTGACTTAATGCAGGTATAGGTCACATTCTGATAGTTAGCTTTTTGTTTATAAACCTTGCAAACACTCCCCGGGGTGATCTTTTGAGCAGAAGAGGCCGTCACTGGAATCAGGACAAGGACTACGGCGATTGAAACGACTCTTAAAAAGATGCCCCATATTTTCATGGGACGATCGTATCCGAGGAATCAGATGACTTCCTTATGAAATTAAACTTAGTGCCGCCATCGCGCTGTCGAAACCCTTATCCTCAAAACTTTCAGGAAATCCAGCACGGGCCACTGCCTGTTCTATTGTGTCGCACATTAAGACACCGAAACCAATGGGTTTAGAGCGACTCAAAGAAACCTGCATAATTCCGGAAGTTACACCTTGGCAGACATAATCAAAATGGGGAGTTTCACCGCGTAGGACGAGTCCAACAACAACAGCTACATCAAAGCCAGAATCGAAGGCGAGTTGGGCAGCTAATGGAAGTTCAAAAGAGCCAGCGACTTTGCGAACTTCGATTTCAGATACCCCCGAATGTTTTAAGCCTCTAATTGCGCCATCTTTAAGCGCTTGGCATATTTCTGGGTGCCACGATGCACTTATAACAATCGCCTTAATGTTTCCTACATTTTTTATAGATACTTCTGGGGCTTTTCCAGCCATTAGATCTCTCCTAACGAATGACTTAATAAATCGCGTTTTGTCTTTAAATACTTTTTATTGTATGTGTTTGCTTCTACTTGCAGAGTTCTTCCCTTGAGATTTATTCCAGATCCAACGAATGCGGCTAATTTTTCTGGATTATTAGTCAGCAACTCAATATCGTAGATACCTAGTGCTTTAATTATCTCAATCGCATCGGCGTACGATCGCTCATCAACGCCATGGCCTAATGCGATATTTGCCTCAAGAGTATTCTGGCCTTGATCTTGCAAAGCATATGCTCGTATTTTTTCACTTAATCCTATTCCGCGTCCTTCATGATCACGCAGATAGATAATCAAACCAGAGCCTCGAACTTCCATTTCGGATATCGCCTGCAGCAGTTGGGGGCCACAGTCGCAGCGAAGAGAACCAAAGGCGTCCCCCGTTAGACATTCTGAATGGATTCGGCTTAATACTTGTGCACTTTGTAAATCTCCAAGTGCCAAAATTGCATGCTCGACACCACTTCGTGAAGTAAAAGTTGCAATTTTCCACTCATGCTCTCGAATCGGTAATTTTGCCCACTTGAAAACAATTTCCTTATTACTTTCTTTTTTCTTAATGTGAGCTTTTATCTCCTCAATCGTAATTTTCTTAATTGAGTTTTTTGCCGCGAAATTTTCGAGATTATCCCCCCGCATCATGGATCCATCATCGTTCACTAGCTCAGAAATAACTGCGACAGGGTAAGACTCGATCAACTCGCATAAGGCAATGCCGGCTTCGGTGTGGCCAGCCCTTTCGTGGACTCCCCCAGCAACAGCCACAAGTGGAAAGACATGCCCTGGCCTTAAAAACTGTGAATGCGTTGCATTCGGATTAGCAAGCGCGCGAAGCGTATTTGCTCTTTCTTCTGCACTAATTCCAGTTGTTCTTCCTTCAATTGCATCAACTGAAACTGTGAATGCAGTTTCATAGCTATCTTCATTTCGAGCAACCATCATCGGAAGTTTCAACGCATTAGCAATCTCTTGCGTAATCACACTACAAATTACGCCAGATGTATAGCGCACCATGAAACCTATTTGCTCTGTTGTAGCTTTTTCTGCAAGCAAAATTAAATCGCCCTCATTTTCGCGGTCAGCATCATCGGTAACAATCAGGAATCTTCCGCTCTTAAAATCATCTAGCGCAGCCTTGAAATTACTCATTGCTTTTCCTTTTACTCATCAATCTCTCCACATACTTAGCTAGAACATCAACTTCAACATTCACTGGGTCACCAGGATTTTTTGCAATCAAGTTAGTGCGCTCAAGAGTTTCGGGAATCAACCAAACCGTAACTACATTATTACCGTCCTCAATATGCCCAACTGTCAACGAGATTCCATCAATACAGATTGAACCTTGATTGACAATGTACCTAGCTAAGTTTTCTGGAACCTCAATGTCGAACTGTGCCCACTTTTCTCCAGGGGTTAGTGCGATTACCTTGGCAACGCCGTCCACGTGGCCCTGAACGATGTGTCCTCCCATTCGAGCATTTAACTGTGCGGCCAGCTCTAGGTTTACCGAGCTCCCCACTTTTGCTTGTATTAGTGATGTCAATGCCAAAGTTTGAACCATCACATCTGCTGTGAATTCTGTGCCCGAAACTGAAGTTGCAGTCAAACAAACCCCATTGACCGCAACTGAATCTCCTACTTTAATTTCTGCAATGAGTCGTGGTGCATCAATACTGAAAATAGCCGAAGTTTCACCTTTGCTAATTGCGGTAATGCTTCCGAGTTCTGAGATAAGTCCAGTAAACATTAGCCACCATTTCTAAAGCTATAGATTGATTTAATGTCTCCACCTAAGACTTGAGTACTGATATGTTCTAAGCGAATTTGATCTGCAATAGTGGATTGTGATTCATGCTCGAAAAAAACTTTGCCAGCCCCCAAAATAGAAGGTGCTCGATAAATAACGAGTTCATCCATCAAACCTGCAACAACCATCGCACTAGCCAATTTTGAGCCAGCTTCGACAAACACTTGATTGATATCTAGTGCATTGAGCCTTTCGACCAAAACGCCAAGATCGCGACTTTTCACAACAAGTGTTTCTGCTTGAGCATTGAAAATCTTTGAATCAGCGGGCATTTCTCGCTCTCCACAAATTATCCGAAGGGGATTGTGGGTGTATCCATGGAACTCACCTTTGGGGGTTAGATTCGGATTATCTGAAATAACTGTATTGGTTCCGACAAGAATTGCATCAGAATCTCTGCGAAGCTTTTGAACATCCTCACGTGAGACTTCATTGCTAATCCATTTAGATGTTCCATCAGATGCAGCGATCATGCCGTTGAGTGTTGTTGCTACTTTCCAAGTAAAAAATGGACGCTTCTTTTTAATCTTTGTTAGCCAAGCACGATTAGAAAATGTAGCCTCTTCACTCATCACTCCATGAATAACATTTATTCCTGCAGACTTTAACTTTTCAGCGCCGCCACCAGCGATTACGTTCGGATCATTAACGGCATATACAACTGTTGAAATCCCGGCGTCAATAATTGCTTGCGTACAAGGACCAGTTGATCCCTGGTGATTGCATGGCTCTAGTGTCACCACGAGCGTTGCACCCACTGCAATTTTGCCCGCCTGTGCAATTGCAATCACTTCTGCATGATCCCTGCTCGCCATGCGATCATGAAAACCTTCGGCAAGGATGTTTCCCAATGAATCAATGATGACGGCACCAACGATCGGGTTGGGTGCGCACTTACCAAGCCCCATTTCAGACAGGGCAATGGCACGTTGCATGGCACCTGTGTAATCCATAACTACCCCCACTCAATATTCGAGATTCCGGGGTGGGTGCGTGAACGCACAAAAAGGGTAGGTCGATTCCTACCTTTTGTTGATTCCTCTCATCCGGACTTTAACCGTCGGTCCCAGAATTTCACTGAGTCAACCGATACCTGGATGGCATCGGGTCGCGGACTATAACCGCCGGTTCGAAATTACATCGACCCCGGAAACAACATGGCAATACTACTGTGGCGTTCGAAGTTTCGCTAACGGACCGCATTGAGCCTAGTTTTCAGTCAACTTCCCCGCCTGGAATTTTGGGAGATGCAAGTCAAACTGAATTGAAATAATACGAGTGATCACAACAACTGCTCCTCCAAGAATCGCGGCTATGTTTCCAACAATGTTTAGTTGAAGAAGTCCGACAAAGGTTGCAGCACCGACTAGTGATGATGTTCCGATTGTGTCTCGGTGGAGTAAAACCGGTTCAACTTGGCACAAAACATCACGTAAAAGGCCACCTGTCACTGCCGTAATCACGCTAAGAAGTATGGCTGCGAACCACGTGGTATCCATTTCATAAGCTAACTGCACTCCAGACATCGTTGCGACAGCAAGGCCAAAAGTATCCATAATTAAAAGTGATTTACCTATGTGCGTTACACGTCGAAAAACTAAAGTTAAAACTACTGCCGCAAGGATGCTTGAAATAATCCAAGGATCAATAATCCAGTTCGGACGCATCCCGAGGAAAACATTACGTAATGTTCCACCTGAGACTGAGGCTATAGCAGCCACAAAGGCAATACCGCCATAATCGAGACCTTTATCGGCTGCTACACGCGCGCCGACCAGAGCAAAAGTAAATGTGGAGAGTAGGTCCAAAATATGAAGTAGCGACATAGTCATAAGGATAGAGGGATAAGTAGATCTCTGACAGTTAAAACAAGCACCTAACTCTTAAAATAATTAAAATAGTAGAACTCTACGCTGTGGCAAAAGTACCTACAACGCTTAGAATTTCAAAGCTAAAATCTTTTCGTTCTCATCTGAATAAATTTCACTAAAACCAAACTTCTGATAAAAAAGGAACGCACGATCATTGGTCGCAGACATGTGTAAATGGACTCCACGTGAGCCCGCAATTCTTAATTCGTTCAATAAGTGTTCAATCATAGCTTTGCCATAACCAAAACCCTGATGAGACTCAATAATGTCAATATGTAAGTGGGACGGGTATTGAGCATTGATCGCAGCGTTGCCGAAACCCTGCTTTTCAAGCTGGGAAAGTAATTCCAGATCATGCTTGAGTGGACCAGTAGAAATGGACTTGTATTTTTCTTTGGTTTTAGGCCAATATTCTGCAACCAGTGTTGACTCAAACTTTGCTGTATCTAACGCACCTAACACATAACCTACTGGGCTCACACCGTCTACAAGAACATAGGCAAAATTGGGTTCGTGCAACAAGTACGGGGCTGCGTAAATCTCTCCAACAAGGTCGGGAAGATTGTGAAGATGTGTTGCATCTTTGCCCGAATCCGCAGTCTTTAAGCAGATCGATAGAAGTGCCGGTAAGTCAGCCAAAGCCGCCGAGCGCAGAACCACTCCACTACCTAATTCCTGCTCTTTCACGCCATAATCGTACCTGCATAACGAAGAAGAAGGAGATTGTGCATTCATGGGTGCCGGTAGCTACATCGCAATTGATTCAGGTGGGTCTCGCTTGCGTGGATATGCCTGGCCTTCTGGGAAAGAATTTTCTGGAGACGGGTCTACTCACTCCAGCTCGGTGGCACTTGATTTAGCGAGAAACATTACTGACGCAATTCCAGAAGAAATTTCAGAAGTAGAGACAATCGTTTTGTCTTTGGCAGGAATCCCTCACAACGAATCAGATCGCGAGCTATTGGCTGCAGCTATTTCTCAACGAGTGAGTTTTTCAAAGCTTTTGATTACATCAGACACTCATGCGGCTGCTTTAAGTCTCGGAATTCAAAGTGATTTTGTAATCACCGTTGGTACTGGAATTACTGCACTAGTCAAAAAAGATAACAAGGTTTTCGACCTCACGGGCCATGGATATTTGATTGGTGATGAAGCAAGTGGATATTGGATTGGGCGTCAAGGTTTAAATGCAGCGCTTAAAGGCGTGGAGGGCCGGGGGAAAGAGACATCCCTGACACGAATAGCACAGGATTTCTTCCAAGTTACTGTGGCACAGTTAGCAGATTACGTTCATCAATTAGGTAATCCAGTTACACAAATTGCAGCATTTGCTCCCCTTGTTACTGAAGCAGCAGAGAACCATGATCCGGTTGCTATCTCGATTTTAAATCAAGCCGCAGAAGAAATTAAAAGTCTGATTGCAACTGCAATTAAACGGGCAGATATCAAGACGGTTTCACTTATGGGGGGTGCTATTCCAAACGGAGGTCTCTTACATAAAAACGTTCTTGCAATGGCAAAAGATTTAGGAATCATCTTCAATCAAGAAGTTGCTGAACCTTTGATTGGAGCACGAAAAATCGCTTTAGATCCGACACTTCAGCAAGACGTTATCTCTGTTCATGCAACTGAAATCATGAGCAAAACATGGTCCTCTCTTTACCTGCATCAGGTGCAGGAGTTGCTCAAGCGGACTTCACAAACCCAGACGAGTTCAATTGCCCAGGCAGTCTCTCTATTTTCTGATGCCCTAGCTAATGGAAAGATGATTCATACTTTTGGCACTGGACATTCCCATTTATTAGCTGAAGAGATCTTTTACCGCGCTGGTGGCCTAGCTGCAATCTATCCAATCCTTGATGAACGTTTAATGTTGCATAAAGATGTAGTAAAAGGCAGTCAAGCAGAGCGTCGACCCGGTCTGGCACATGAACTTCTTGCACAACACCCAATCACTAGAGGTGACGTAGTGGTGGTGATTTCAAACAGTGGTGGCAATCAAGTAACAATAGATTTGGTTTCTTTAGCCCAAGAAGCTGGTGCAAAAGTAATTGCAGTAACAAGTATTAACCATGCAACTAGCAAATCGGCAAGATCCAACAATGCCCAAAAGATTCATCATATAAGCGATGTTGTGCTCGATAACTCGGGAGTTGTCGGAGATGCGTCCATACGAATCACTGGAACTAAAATGGCAGTTGCACCAACTTCCACAATTATCGGTGGTGCGATGTTACAGGCGGTTGTTGTTGGAACTGTTGCAGAACTAATTAAGCGCGGTATTGAACCTGAAATATTTCTCAGTAGTAATATGGTTGGTGGAGATGAAAATAATTCTGCGATATTTAATAAATATCGCCCACTGATACACCTTTACAACTAATTTTTCTACTTCACTGCACCTTCTGTAAGGCCTTCAATAACTTTACGGTTGAAGATAATGTAGAGAATAATCATCGGAACTGTGACTATTGTGAGCGCAGCAAAAAGTAGGTGATAATTAGTCGAATATCTCGTAGAAAATGTGAGTAATCCTGTCGGAATGGTCTTTAAATCATCGTTTTGGATGTACACCAATGCCAGTAAGAACTCATTCCAAGCGCTCAAAGCCGTGAATACTGCAACGGTCGCAATTCCAGGTTTGAGCATTGGCAATAAAATAGTTTGATAGACCCGTAAATCGCCAGCACCATCAACTCGTGCAGCCTCAAATATTTCCTTAGGCAAATTCTGAATATATGCACGAAATAACCAAATTGCTAGTGGTAAACCCATCGCCGTATATGGCAAAATCAAAGCCATTCGCGTGTCTTTGATTCCGAGAAAATCAAAAAGAGCATTTTGTGCGATGAAGTACGACTGAAGGGGCAAAATCAAACCTAATGTAATAAGTGCCATGATTTGTTGTGAAAATCTGAAATGCAAACGCGTAAAGGCGAATGCTGCCATTGAGCCGAATAAAAGCACTGCACTCATACTAATTCCAGTAATGATTGCGCTATTAATCGCGTACTTACCCAGTCCACCTGAGCTGAAGGCTTCACTGAAGACACTAAAGTCCCAATTGGTTGGCAAAGAAAGCGGGTCCATGGTTATTTCTTGATTAGTTTTTAGTGAAGATAACGCCATCCAAAGCAGTGGGATGAAATAAATGAGTGAGTACAGACTCATAGCAATATGAAAAACTGGATTTCGCTTCATTAGTACTCCACCACAGAATCATCTTTGGTGCGAACCTTGTTATAAATTAGACCAAAACTAACAACCACAAGAGTCAAAATTACCGCAAGCGCTGATCCATAACCCATTTGTTGATCACGAAAAACTACTCGTACTAAGTAAGTTGTGGGTACCTGAGTCGTATCGTATGGGCCACCATTAGTTAAGACATATACCAAATCGAAAACTTGAACGCCTCCAGTAACGCAAAGAAGTATGGCCACTTCAGTTAAATTTTTCACCATAGGCACTTTAATTCGACGTAATAGCTGCAGTTCGCTTGCTCCATCTAGACGTGCAGATTCGATAATTGTGCCTGGAATTCGCTGAAATCCAGCATAAAAAATTGCCATATAGAAACCGGCAAATATCCAACCCGATATAAACGAAATGGAGAGTAACGCCGTTGATTGATCTCCCAGCCAAATATGCTGCCAAGATTCAAGTCCAAGCTGTCCTAGAACTCGATTGAGAATTCCCAAGTCTGGGTTGAGTAAAAAGCTCCAAAGAACTGAAATAACAACGAGCGGCAACATCACTGGAGTAAAAAATGCTACTCGGTAAAATGTTGTGTTCCGCTTGGCACTTACCAAGCCAGCAAGCGCTAAGCCAACAACAACTTCAAGAATGAGAGTGGCGAGAATATACACGGCTGCATGCCAATACGATGACATATAAACCTTGTCATTGAATGCACGGATGAAGTTGTCTAGTCCTATAAAACTTGGAGTACTAAATCCATCCCAATCACTCAAACTCAAAGCGAAAGTCGCGATTATGGGTCCGAGGATTGCTACTGCAAATATGGCAAAAGCAGGTGCGACCAGGAAGTAAGGGACCCAACGTGTTGTCGGTTTCATTCCCCTACCATCCTGGTCGCTAACTACCTGCTTAGTGATTACTTTCTATTTTTACTTAAGCGCAGCAATCTTTTCCTGAGCCACATCGAGTGCAGCCTGCGGAGTTGATTTACCACCAATGACTTCGGCTTGAGCTGCATTGAGAGCATCAGCAACTGGAAGTTCGAAACCAGTATCTGGTGGCGCAACTACAACTTTAGCCCCGTCAAGTAGTGCATTGATTTTTGAAGTTAGTGGATCAAGCGTTCCACCCGCTAGCGACTTTACCAATAGCACTGTTCCAGAATCTGCAATTTTCTTCGCATTCTCTGGGCTATAAAGTTCTTTAAAGAAATCAAGAACTTCAGTCTTCTTTGAGCTTTTAGCGTTAACGATATAGCCGGTGAAAACGGCCATGATGCTGTTTTGATCACCTGCACCATCAGTAATTGCTGGCAAGTTAATGAAGTCCATCTTAAAATCTGGCGCTTGATCTTGTTGGGTTCCAACTAACCATGAACCAATCGGGTGGATTGCGGCTTTGCCCTGGAAGAACAAGCTTGCCGCTTCATTGTCTGCGATGCTGTTTACAGATTCGTTTACATATCCATTCTTAGCGAGATCAGCGAGAACTGTTAAGCCCTTAACAAACTCTGGACCGTTAATTGGTTGCTTCTTCTGTAAAGTTTCAGCATAAAGTGCTTCACCTGCCACACGAGAGATGATATGTCCACCCCAGTTACCAACTGTCCATAGATCTTTATTTCCCTGTACGAAGCAATTAATTTTAAGTGACTTAAACTTTGCACATGCTGTGTTCAGTTCATCCCACGTAGTTGGTGGAGTAATACCGTTCTTAGCGAACATATCTACGTTGTACCAAAGAACATTTGTTACATCACGTGTACGTGGAATCATTGAAAGTTTTCCACCCGAGTCATAACCCGAGAAGGCACCCTCATTAAACAAATCTTTCAGACCGCTTGTTTCGATGTCTGTTGAAATATCTGCGGCATACCCCTCGGCTACGCGTTGATCTAAACGTGCTCCAGCCCACTCAAAGTATGCGTCAGGACTATTTTTTCCATTCAAAAGTGTTGGTAAGCCAACTGTTGAATATAAATCATCATCTTGTTGAATAAATTCAACTGTCCATCCATCATGTGAAGCTTCATATGATGCTTTCGCTGCTTCCCAAACTGGAAGCTCTGAATCACCTAAACTTGGTGTCGCGATTCGCAAGACTTTATCTGCAGAATCACCTTTTGAGCAGCCCGTGATGCCTGCTAGGCCGAGCAAACTGATTGCCAAGACGGCAATAAGTTTCTTCCCCTTGAACATAAACCCTCCCCTGGTAAGTTTGCGCCACGGCATTGAGTTTGCCGTTTCAACTTTGGCAAAGATTATTGGTTTCGAATGGACTCGGTCAATGGAATTCGGGCGAATTTAAATCATCCGCTAATTCACCAAGGAACATGTGGAGTGAGTCGCCAAAAATTCGACTCCGCCACGTAAGAACTTCTTTAGCTAAGGCTTGAATTGCCACGCCATCAAGGCGCTCTCTGAGATTAGTAGCCACCTCTTGGAGAATTTGACCTCCCCGCTGATAATCCAAAATCCAAGGAACTGACTCTGAGATTAACTTTTTATTTGAAAAATCTGCCCCTAAAAGTACCGAACATGCTTCGGATATCTCTTTGGCAGTTGATCTCAGAATTTCAACTGCTGCAGGCATGTCGTGACGACGATAATTGAATGCCACTTCTGCCAAAGCCGCAGAAAATTCAGGCGAAGAATTATCATTCAGACAGGAACCAAGTGATGTCCGAGCGAAACTACGAAATGCTGACCTATCCCGCTCATTAGGTATCACTTGAATTAATGCTCGGTTCCATGAAGCTTCAGGGTCATACGAGTGTGGGTCTGCCAGGTATTCACCGATTGTCCATAAAGGAATCTTTGACGCCTCCGCTTGTCCCATTGGATTAGATAGCAATCCTTCGCTATGACCAACTAATCCAGCCTCACGAGCACGGAGTGGACCAATATGTAATTCATGAATCATTGCGACATCGTTAACAGGATAATTGTCCCAATATAAAGGTTTGCGTTGTGTGCTTTCTTCAAAAATCAATGCATCTCGCACATCAAGTCGATAAGAACAGATTTGGATACCCGTCCATAGCAAGTGAATTTGAGTATTTAATACACTCCCTAGTTCGACAAGGTACTCTTCCTTGCCAGTTCCACGGTACACAGTTGGACAGATGATTAATGTGGCATCTGGATAGTCAATAGATAACCAGTCAAATATTTCATTTCCAATATATGCATGCGCTTGTGCGAACGATGAGAATGATTCTGCGTCCAATTGGCTTTGAAATTCATTTGGAATATCGTCAAAGAAAACACCAACAACTGAAACTCCACATTCTAAATACTGCTTCAATCGATTCTTCAGTGCTGCTAGTTCTCCAGGATCGGAATATGTGATTGTTTGGCCTGGAGATACAGCAGAAGCAAATGCTATTTCGAGCTTAGTTGCATGCGAGACAAGTTCTCTTAGTTGAGAAATCTCGTGTTCTGGCCGTAAGTCTTGCCAACTTCGCCGATGGCCAGGCTCGTCCTTTGGCGCTAAAAAGTACAGATTCATTCCGGTCTGTGCCATAAAATTCAGCATGTCTATTCGCTCGGTGTGAGACCAAGGCTTTCCATAGAACCCTTCAATTACTCCACGAATTCCAAAGGCAGTCATAGGCATAGGGTATTACCAACTCGAGTTTGTCACTAGATATGCTTCCAAACTTATTAGAATGATTGGAGCGTAGAATGCTGTCATGCACATAGTTTTTGCGGTTGATAACAACTATGCGCCATATATAGCCCCACAGATATATCGAATAAACCTAACCGGTACAAAAATCGATGGCATAAAAGTGATTATCTCTGATGATGTCACAGAATCAATCCAGGAATCAATCCTTCTAACCGGAAATAAATACGCAATAGATATCGAAATAATCAAAACAAGTGTATTAGATGCTTTATACGAACAAGACATGATTAAAGATAGGACACACGTATCCTACTTCACTTATGTGAAACTGTTTTTGCCAGACTTACTCCCACAACTTGATCAAATCCTCTACCTCGATGTAGATATCCTCATAAGAAACTCTCTTAATGATTTACTCGAGTGGGAACTCAATAATCCAATCGGTGCAATCTCTGAATTAAGCGCTAACGGTCGTTTCCTCTTCGGATCCCATAACATCTCCTACTTTAACGCAGGGGTAATGAAGATGTCGCTCGCAAAGTGCAGAGAAATCGCCTTAACTTCCAAAGCATTAAAATTAATTCAAGGTGCAAAAAACTATAACTTTCAAGACCAAGATATCTTCAACTTGGTTTTCCGCAAGAATTTTGACCATCTGCCCATAGTCTTTAATGTTTTTCATGACTATACATATCCAGGATTAGGTATGGATGTATTTAGAGATCCAATTATCGTTCACTTCAATGGACCAAATAAGCCGTGGAACCGCGACTTGAAAAGCAAATATGCAACGGAGTGGCGCAAAACTTTTCAAATATCTGGTTTGAGTGCCTACAAAGCTGAAGTCTCCTTACTTGAGGCGCAAAAAGTCGTAATACCTGTCGAGGCAAAAAAGTTTCAAGGAAAAGACACAAGTCAACAGCGCAACCAGAATTCCTGGAATTCTTCTAGGTATTTGACAGATAAGGTTCAGAAATTCTTTACGTTAGTTTCGAGGGTAAAAATAGCCAGAATAAGAATCGTTGCGGTGAAGAAATTTCAAGAATTTGAGTTTAGGTGTGCAGAATTGCTATCTCAATGGATTTATAACGCAAGAAAATCGAGGATTGGTACGTGGATCCGCCTTCAACTTCCTTATAGCCTTAAAAAGAATTTAAATGACTTCATCTACAACGTATATAAGAACTTCCGTGGAGTCAAAGAGATTATAGATACAGGTTTGTTTACAAGACCAGAACTCCCAATCACTTCATCTCTCGAAATTGAATCTCTATCAGAGCCACTTCAGGATCTGAATCAGGCAGTTAAGGGAGATTTCATCTTTGTTATTTCTCAGCATCGATCAGGAACAAATGCACTTTTTGATCTCATAGAGTTGTCGAGTAACAGATTTATTAAGGCAGATGAAATCTTTATTGGGTATACCCACGAACGTATAAGTCATAACATCATGAAGAGTTTCCCTTGGTTCCGTGACCTACTTGATTTTGACGAAAGAATAGGAAAGGAGTTCAAGAAGTTTTTCAGAAAGATGGATGAACATGCAATTGATATTTTGCAGATGATTCGACAAGATGAGAAATTTTCTAACCAGTTATTTGTTGTTAAGATATTCCCAACTCACCTTTCTAGTGAGCGATTTGAAGAGGTTATGCAAAAATTTGCCTCCCATGCAATTATCTTGCGCCGCACAATGCTCTACTCATATATTTCGAATTATAAAGCTGTCGCATCTGGTCATTGGTGGGGTAAAGATTCATCAAAAACTAGAATTCAACTCAATGAGGAGGTTCTTAGGAAGTATGTAATAGATTCTGATTCTTGGTTCGATACAGCCAATCAAGTGACCAAGGAATTAAGAATTCCCGTATTGCATATAACATACGATGGGCTTTATGAATCTAGAGAGGACGAGGTCTTACTCGGTAAGTTTCTCGAAAATATTGTCGATAAGATTGACAATCTAGAAACCCTTTCAACCCCAAGCAGAATTCAAGACCGCAGGGAGGAGGCCTTTCTTAATGAACTTCTACTTCAATTCGCAGAATTGCCTGCTGACCTGAAGCGTGATTTGTTGCGATATCCAGGAAGAAGTTACAACTAAACCAGAGGCCTTGACGGAATATATTAAAGTCGGAATCTAACCTAGCTCACTATTTCTTTTTATAACCCTTTGGACAGACTGGCTTAAGGGCCATGACTTTCCTAACTGTTTTACCCTTGATGCAGGTAATCGTCTTGTGTGTTGCCAACTGCTTTTGGAGAAGGTAGAGCGTATTTTCAAACTCCCCTAGCTCCTCTTCAGCGTAAGCAACTACTGAATCTAAATCTGAAGCAGGACTTACAAGGCTGTCGTCAAGAAATTTACGCACTCCTAAGAAATCTGCCATAACCAACCTAAAGGATGGCAGCATGCTTGCATCGTTGAGGATTTTGCCTTTTATAACAATAAGACGGGCGTACTGTGCATCGTAAAGTGGATCATATTTGACATGAATTTCCGAAACTTGATCAGCGTGATTAAGTGTCTCTTCCAGAGCAAACACAGTTCCTGGACTCATAAAGAATGAGGAAACCGTGAGGAAAACAATGCCTCTTTGAAAATTCACGTATCCATCTTACTTTGTGGATTTTATACGTATAGCGCTTTTACAAAAGTATGAGTGTTAGCGCTGAATAATTCTATTACTGTGCAAAATAATCTTACTTCTTTTTATAACCTTTAGGACACACAGGCTTTACCGCCGTCACTTTCTTGACTGATTTACCTTTAATACATGTAATAGTAATTTTCTTCGGGGTAGGCGTGGCACTAATCTTTGGTTTTGGCGTTGGTGTTGGTGTTGGTGTTGGTGTTGGTGTTAGTTTTGGCGTTGGTGTTGGTGTTGGCTTTGCAACTTTTCCATTGTTAAAGAGGGAAGTGGAATATTTCAATTCTTGTTTCACTGCTAGAAGTGTTTTAGTGGAAGACGATGGATTATCGCTTAGATTGAGTACGATTGCATACTTTCCTAAAGGTAGATTTTGAGGAAGTGAAAAACTCCCTTTGTAAATGCCTGAGCCACATTGAAAGGATGAGCAGTACGTACCAGCCGCATAGAGGGATTTACTTAATAGTTCAAAACTTGCCCCTTCCATACGTGCATTAATTTGATTTCCCGTTGAACCAATTAACTTAGCCTCTATCTTGTATGCGCCTTCCCAAGCTCTACACGCTTGCCTAATGCTAATTTCAAAAGATAGAGGTGTCCCAGCAATCAGACTTCCATCTGGCTCAATTGTTGTGGCGGCAAAATAACGGACATAATCCAATCCCATTCCAGAACTAATCCCATTTGTGGTAACTACGCATTTGTCTAAACGTGGATTGAGTTTTACTGGATCAACTAAACCTTCATCCGATAATCCCAAAACACAGCTATTAGGTGCCATACCTTGAATATCGCCGGTGCTGCATCCAGTTGCTTTAGCAGGAATGGCTGTAAGTGTTAACTGTGCCAGGATGCTAGTAGTGAGGAGAAAAGTAGCAATCAGTCTATGTCGCGCCATGGTCTAATTCTAGTGCCATTAGTCTCATAATTTAATTCATCTAAGAACGGTAGATTTCGACTCCTTGCCTTAAGGTTTACTCATGAAAACTTCTGCTCCAAAAGATAGTTTTCCTCTCTCTTTTTGCCCAACGGGCATGGTCCCCCAAAAATCTGATACCCCTCATATTCCTTTATCACCCTTAGAAATCGCTAAACAAGTAAATCTTGTTGCCGAAATTGGGATTACTAGCGTTCATTTGCATGCAAGAAATGAGGATGGCTCTCCCGCTTGGGAGCGGGAGAATTTCGAAAAGACCATCGAACTCATCAAAAATAAAAATCCAGAGTTAATCATCTGTGTGACGACTTCTGGGCGAACAGTTTCCGAGTTCGACAAACGATCCGATGTCTTGGAAATCTCAGGTGATCTTAAGCCTGATATGGCATCACTTACACCTTCCAGCATGAATTTTGCTAAAAGCGCATCGGTTAACTCCCCCGATATGGTTTTGAAACTTGCGCAAAAGATGCAAGAAAAAGGAATCAAGCCAGAATTTGAAGTTTTTGACACCGGGATGATCAACTATGCAAAATATTTAATTGCCAAGAAAATAGCCGAACCACCTTACGTCTTTAATATTTTGCTTGGAGGAATCGCAACTGCGCAGGCTGAACTGCTTGAGCTTGGTTTGATGGTTCAGCGATTACCAGAGAACTCGGTCTGGCTAGGTGCCGGAATAGGAAATGCACAACTTCCAGCAAATCTCATGAGTTTAGCCGCAGGTGGCGGAGTACGTGTTGGCTTAGAAGATAATATATTTTTGTATGGTGGAAGTGAAGTATTAGCCACCAATGTTGACTTAATTGAAAGAATTGTGAACTTGGCTTCAGGTATGGGTAAATCCGTAATGTCACCTATTGATTTTAAAAGGACTTACTTGTTATGAGTCAAAAAGTCATTGTCGCTGGCTCTGGAAATCTGACAACAGAAATTTATGAGACTTCCGTTTTGCTCGGATTTGAAGTCCTAATTCTCGATTTGCTAAATAACTCACCTCTAACAGGAGTTAATACTATAAATTCTTCAGAAGTGACAGATGAGCTGAGAAAACTTCCGGTTATCATGGGAACAGTTAACTATCCAGAAAATGCAAAATATTCCTTCCTTGATCTCACTCGAAAAAATCGAGAAAAGCTCTATGTTGATATCAAGAATCTAGGTTTTAGTAATTGGATCTCCATAATCCATCCATCGGCGGTAATCGCAGCTTCTGCAAAAATTGGAAAAAACATTTTTATAGGTGCTAACTCCACCGTTTCAAGCAACTGTGTAATTTCGAATAACACGCGAATCAATCGGAATGTATCAATTGGTCACGACGTAACCGTTGGAACTTTTTGCGATATTTCTCCGGGAGTAACAATTACTGGAGCAGCTATTCTTGAAAATTCAGTTTTTATTGGTGCGGGTGCCGTGTTAATAAATGGTCTCAGGGTTGGTCAAGGCGCATCTGTCGCTGCAGGCTCAGTTGTGACCCGAAATGTTGAGAAATATGCTCTAGTGATGGGCTCGCCCGCGCGAAATAAGAACCGAACTCTTCGTAATTTCAGAAAAAGCACCCTTCCATATCTTTCAATGATTTTGAAAGCTTTAAAGATTCATTCTCTTGTAAAGAGATTAACTAAAAGGTAGTTTCTAAGATTCTGTAGAGAAAGAAGGCAGTCCTGCCTAATCGTTAAGAAATCGTTATCTGGCTTTCTCGTTGCAGTTGAGATTACATTCCATTTTTTTCAGGTTTGCAGTTAGATTTCACTCATGAACCTGTCAACTATCAGTGCCCGAGAAACTAACGCCTATTCACTCAAGAAAATGCGTATTACAGCGCTATTGGCGATTGCTTCCATCGTAGGCGTAGTCCTACCTTCAATTGCACAGGCTGCTAATCCAGCGACTATTTCACTTACGGTTCACTACCAACGCCCTGAAAGTGATTACACCGGATGGAATTTGTGGCTGTGGAAGAATTTAGCAACTGGGAGCGATGTGGATGTGAATTCAAATGGTGTGACATTTACCAGTGATGATGCATTTGGAAAAATTGCAACTGTTGAAATACTTGGCATGGATAAGTTTGACGACATTGGCATTATTGTTAGAAAAGGTTCATGGGATGCTAAAGATGTTGAAACAGACCGCTTTATTAAGCAGATTCCAGTTGATGGAAAAGTGGAGATTTGGTTGCGCCAGGGTGACCCACAAATTTATTACCAAATTCCAACGGAGCCTGCTCCAGTGAATACTGGCAAAGCCAAGTCTAAGATTTTTGATTCAGCGGATTTTATTAGTAAGTACACATACCTTGAAAATGACTTAGGTAATACATACTCCAAGAGTTCGACTGCATTCCGGGTATGGGCACCAACAGCAACTGCCGTTTCACTTTTAACTTACGAAAAAGCAGACTCATTAGCTGAAACAGCACGTGTAATTGAGATGAAATCCGATGTCAGTGGAACATGGATTGCTACTTTGCCTGGTGATAATAATGGACTTATCTATACATACCGCGTTGCGGTTGATGGCGGTATTAATGAGGCAGTTGATCCCTATGTGCGTGCCACAACTGTAAATGGTGCACGCGGAGTTGTTATTGATTTATCAAAAACAAATCCATCAAACTGGAAAACTACCAAGCCAGCTTTTAGTGGCAAAACCGCCGATGCGGTTATCTACGAACTTCATGTTCGCGATTTATCAATGGACAGTTCAAGTGGAATTCCGGCGACACATAGAGGTAAATACCTGGCATTTACTGACGTTAACACCGCTTCAGGTGGACAAAAAACGGGTGTCAGTTCGATAAAGGAGCTTGGCATTACTCACGTCGAACTGCTACCAGTATTCGATTTTGCTTCAGTTAATGAAAATGAGCCAACTTTTAACTGGGGATATGATCCTCAAAACTATAACGTCCCTGAAGGTTCATACAGCACCGATCCAACGAATCCAACCACACGCATAACAGAATTAAAGAGTGCGATTCAAGCATTACACGATCAAAAACTCCGCGTGAATATGGATGTTGTTTATAACCACGTGTATAACAGTGGCAGTTTTAGTGAGAACCTTATTGTTCCAGGATATTTTTTCCGTACCGATGATAACGGTGGACTTACAAATGGTAGTGGCTGTGGAAACGACGTTGCATCAGAGCGACCAATGGTCCGTAAATTCATAGTTGATTCAGTCAAATATTGGGCAAGTGAATATAATTTAGATGGTTTTAGATTCGACCTCATGGGCCTCATGGATATACAAACTATTAATGAAGTTATGGAAGCACTCGCCTTGATTGATCCAACAATTATCGTCATCGGTGAAGGTTGGAACATGGGTACATTGCCAAGCACCGAGCGCGCTAGCCAAACCAATATCTCAAAACTTCCAGGAGTGGCGCATTTCAATGACCAGATTCGCGATGGGATTAAAGGGTCGGTATTTAACCCAGCAGATCCAGGATATGCAACAGGTAAATTGGCTTCTTCACCAGATGTCGTGGCAGGTATTGTTGGAAATACTGCGTTCTCAGATTCATTACTCAGTAAGTGGACGACAGGTGCACCAGGGCAATCAGTGAACTATGTTGAATCACACGACAATCTGACGCTCGCTGACAAAATTACTGCAAGCGTAAAAGGTGTTAGCCCAGCAGGAGTTGCGCAGTTAAGCCAATTTGCAACCTCTATCGCATTCTTATCGCAAGGTGTTCCGTTTATGCAGGCTGGTCAAGAGTTTCTGCGTTCAAAAGGTGGGGATAGCAATAGCTACAAATCTATTGATGCGGTTAACTCCCTTAAATGGAACACGAAAACTAAATATGCATCCACATTTAAGTACTACCAGGGATTGATCGCTCTCCGATTAGCACACCCTGCACTACGAATGACATCAACGTCACAGATTAAGGCAAACTTGAAGTTCCTTAAATTCCCTAATGACGTAATCGGTTACACAATTAATGGCAAAGCACTGAAGGATAAGGCATCGACAATCGTGGTCATCCATAACCCTAACCCAGGGTCAAAAAATCTAGTTCTACCTAACGCAAAGAAGTGGTCGGTCTTAGTTCAAGGTGCTGTAGCTGGAAATAAGGTCATTCGCTCGTTTACTGGAAATAAGATTGCCGTTGCGGGGCAGTCAACCGTTGTTTTGACTCAGTAAAACTACTTTTTATCTCATTTTGACAGGCCAAGGTGAACCCATGAAGTGCCAGCCGATCCACCACCAAATAAAGGTAAGTACGAATCGGCTAGTTCTGTTACTGAGAATTTGATTAAGTACTGAAGAAAAAGGTGCGATTGTGCTGGGGTTTAATTTTGCGTAAATGGATACCCCAAGCCCAGCGCACAGGATAAATACATATATCGAAGTCGTTAGATAATGCACTATGACTTCTCGCTTGAAAAGAGGAGGCCGTAACCCACAAAAAAGTAGGGGATAAGTAGAAATACGCGACCTGCAGTTGTATGCATAGTCGGATCGAGCAAGAGGGAGACTGTCGGAAAATCTGTCTCATTAATTCCTGAAAGGGTAATAACTAAAGAAATTAACTCTGTTAAGCCAAAGGCTAGAGCCAAGCCGATTAGTATAATTCTGCTTCGATTAAGAGCCTGTTCTGTGTTTCTCGCAATAAATCTTGGTGGCTTGACCATCAACAATGCCGGCACTAAGAGCATGAATCCCAGCAGTGCAGGACCTGTGTGTACCCGGACGAGTGCTAATTCGATGAAAGCTGCTATGAAGATGTAGCGAAATTTGCCAGATATTCTATTTTTGAGAGAAGCAAGAAATGCCTCGAAAGCTTCAATCTCAAGCAGAAGGCACGTAACACCAGCTACAAGATAAATTATTCCGTCAACTAGCGCTGCACGCCAAAATTGCATGGCTGCAGAAAAAATAAGCATCGCAGTCCAGAGAATTAACCCAAGATTTTTTCTCACTGCGCTATCCTAGAGCATCTCTTGCACTAAAAAACATAATTTGAATTATTGAGCAGCATTGGGTTATTGAGAGGCGTTGAAATAATGTCTAATCTCTCACGAATCATCATCTCACGGAGCAAATTCATAGTTTTATTTTGGCTTTTAGCATTGATAGTAACCACTTTACTAAACACGCGAGAAGGGTCTGCATTTACTGACTCTTTATCTCTACCAAAATCAGAAAGTCAAGTGGCTGACGATTTACTTGCAAATGCCCACTCGGCTGAAGAGCTTGATTCCCTCCAAATCGTCTTTTCCTCACGTAATAAATCTCCACTCAAACAGGAGGAGTTAAGACACATTATTTCTAGGATAGGCAGTCTTACCTTCGTAGATTCGATCACCTCACCTTTTGATCCTGAATCCCAAGCAATCAGCAAAGATGGAAAGATTGCCTTCTCGACGGTAAACCTTAAAAACCTAAACTTTGGTAATCGTAACGAGAGAATTGAAAAGATTATAAGTAAGGCCAGTCAGGAAAAACATTCTAAAGTTCAAATTGAGTTTATGGGAGCAAATAATCAAAGCGGCGGAGAGTCTGGTTCCCATACGAGCGAATTAATTGCAGTTATAGCCTCATTGTTTATTCTGCTCATAACTTTCGGAAGTCTAACCGCTGCACTGATACCAATCATTGTCGCCATTACTGGGTTGCTCATTGCTTCTAACTTAGTCAGTTTAGCAAGCAACATCATGTCAATCGCAACATTCGCCCCAATCTTATCAACGCTAATTGGTCTTGGAGTTGGTATCGATTACGCCTTGTTCATTGTAAGTCGCTTCAGACAGTCGCTACGAGAGTCCCGCTCAGTCGACGAGTCAATTGTAATTTCACTCAAGACATCAGGTAGGGCTGTAATTGTTGCTGGTCTTATCGTCTGTCTCTCTGTGTTGGGTTTATTTTCAGTGGGCATAGAGTTTCTACATGGCGTAGCAATTGCAACTTCAATTTCTGTACTTGTGACTATGTGCGCGGCTATCACTTTACTTCCTGCATTTCTTAAACTAATAGGTACTCGAATTAATTCCTTTTCAATTCCTAAACGCTCGCGAAAGATCAGCTCCAAAGGCCCCGAAAACACGGGATGGCAACGGTGGGCTAGCCTCATTCAACGTCATCCCATTAAGTGGACCTTTTCTGCTTCATTTATCTTGATTCTCTTGTTTATCCCGGCCTCATCGATGCATCTGGGCACTGCAGATGCTGGAAACAATCCAGCCAACTCAACCTCCCGAAAAGCATATGATCTTATGGCTAAGGGTTTTGGTGCAGGTTTTGCAGGACCGCTTACGCTTGTCGCATCGATTCCTGTTGGCGCAGATTCAAGTGTTTTAGACAACTTATATGCACAACTCATTCAGGATTCAGATATTGCCCAAGTAATCCCTGCACAGTACCTAGATAGCAAAAAGGTCGCGGTGATTACCGTGTATCCAAAGAGTGCTCCACAGGATACGCAGACTGATTCCCTCATTACTAGGTTACGTGAAGTGACCATCCCAGATGCTCTGCAAAGTTCTCCTGTCCACGTTTATGTCGGTGGTGCAGTTGCGACTTTTTTTGATATTGGAATTGTTCTGACAGATAAATTGCCAAATTTCATACTCTCAATACTGTTTTTAAGTTTTCTGATGTTAGTGATTGTATTTAGAAGTATTTTGATTCCCCTCAAAGCGGTATTTATGAATTTATTTGCGATAGGGGCAGCTTTTGGTGTAGTTGTAATAACATTTCAATGGGGCTGGGGCGAAGGATTTCTGGGTAATAAGGGAGGCCCAATTGAGTCGTATCTGCCCCTTACACTCTTTGCGATTCTCTTTGGACTATCGATGGATTATGAGATATTTCTTGTATCACGTATTCAAGAAGAGTGGCAGCGTACGGGCGATAATTCTCAATCAGTGCGCCGCGGATTGAGTGAAACAGGAGGTGTTATTACTTCTGCCGCAGCAATAATGTTTTCAGTTTTTCTAACCTTTGCATTCGGCCAAGAGAGAATCATTAAAGAGTTTGGCATTGGCCTTGCAACGGCCGTTGCCATTGATGCAACCCTTATTCGCATGATTCTTGTGCCCGCACTGATGCAGCTTTGGGGCAAAGCTAACTGGTGGCTACCAAAAGGACTTGCAAGATTACTGCCCAAAGTAAAAATCTAGGGGAAAAGTTTTTCAACCCCTCCCCTAGATCTACCTAATTCTTTGGTTTTCTAGCTGGCTGACTTCGGTAATAGTCTCGCCAGATTCCACGATGGATTGGTATGCGCATAGGCAGATTCTTAATACCAGGAATTACCGGAATTAAGATCAAACCAAGTGAAAGAACTCCCATAAGAACCATGATGTATGCATCTGCATTGGCGCCAATTGGTTTTGACTCCTCATTATTGAAAGGAGGAATTTGATACCAGAATGAATAGAGCCACAACCATGCTTGACCTGGATATCGTCCAGTTTCATTCATCATTCCCCAAGTGCCGCCCTGCAAATTGGCATTCGTGCCTGCATCATCTAAATATGCACCATCACCGAAGAACAGGATCTGTTTAGTGTTATCGGTCTGAAAGAAGCCGCCTTGGGATAATAGAGCGGCATCAAGTGCGCCAGCCTTGGCCATATCGGTCAAGCCTTGTGCAAGAACTGGGACTGGCCCATATGCTCCTGCAGGTACCTCACTTAATTTTCCTTCAACTTTAGCAATTGCATCATCATATGTAGTGGCCCAAACATGCTTTTGCACAGCCGTTGCTGCGTTCCAGGTAGCGAGTGCACTTGCAATATCAGTAGACATAACTTGCGTGCTTAATGGCGAAATAACAAAGTCATTTACTGAATCAATTGGATGTGTTACACCTGCCCACTTTTGCAACCATAGTGGCCCAAGGTTTAATCCATCAGCCGCCTTGTTATATGGGGCCCCATAAGTTGCAGTTCCACTTGTTCCAGCAAGCTCTTGAACCGCAGTTGCATAAAAGTTGTCCGAGTTACTTTGTGCCCAACCTTTGAAAGTGAGTGGAGTTTCATCTGGTGAGCCCATGAAGAGCGAGAGAATGATAGTCAATATCACTACAAAAACTAATGCGATTGTGCCTTCTTTAATAATGTCATATCGCTTGGTCTTGCCAGTCCATGGTGCAGCATCAAATACCTGCTTTGCTGTGCTCATTATTTGACCTCACTTAACAATGAAGGATCTGCATCAATGGGAGGCACTACTCCACGCTTTCGAACCATCAATACATGGACAACTGTTATGGCTCCTAAAATTAGCGGCAAGAATGCTACATGCAATAGAAGCATCTGGCCCAAGTTCGTTACGGTGAACCAAGCGCCCACACCAACAGAGTTAAATCCATCTTTAGCTTCAAAAGAAATCCATTGGGAATCAAAGTTAGTTTGAACCAAATAACCCGTGAAAGCGGTTGCAATGGATGCAATAAAAGCCACGGCCCCAGTCGCCCAGGTTGCAAATCGTTTTCCACGCCATGCTGCCATCCAAAACTTTCCCCATAAGTGAATTACCATGAAGACAAAGAAAAGTTGCACGCTCCAAAAGTGTAGGCTATTAACAAATTTTCCAGAATCAGAGGTGTGATACCAAGCTGGACCTTCAAAAGCCAGAATCACTCCAGAAAAAATAATCATGGCTAAAGCTGAGAGAGTAAGTACTCCAAAAACATATATCCACGATGCAACATAGGCTGGCTGATCATCTGGAAGCAGTTTTTCAATTGGGAGATTTTTTTGCCACTTATTTCGAAGTTTTGCGGTCCACATCTCACTCATTTGATGTGACCATCCTTATCTTTAGGAAAAGGAATAACCACTGCTAGTGTAAAAATTATCAACATTAAAAGAATTACGAAGAGATTTGTTACTGAAATTTGCAACCATCCTGATTTTAAGTATGTTGCGGGGTGGTTCATGAAATCTGCAAACCAGCCAGTCATTTATTTGTCCGTTCGTTAGG
>Ga0214919_10003389_pt1 | contig 24093 bp, 9 predicted proteins | sample LL1503_MetaG_FD_177994 | JGI IMG/M metagenome (GOLD analysis project Ga0214919, IMG submission 177994) | Freshwater microbial communities from Lake Lanier, Atlanta, Georgia, United States - LL-1503 | ecosystem: Environmental > Aquatic > Freshwater > Lake | place: USA: Georgia | collected 2015-03-15 | reverse complement strand
AATTACCTCGATTGATGCGTCTACATCTTACGTGATCCCAGCAGTAGGTAAATATACAGCTGTAAATCCAACCACCGATAGTGTTCTGTTAAATCTAATTGCAAGAAATAAATCGGTTAGTAGTACAGCAAACATAACGGTTGAATACGAATATTTAAACGGTACAGGAGGGTATAGTTATTTAGAATCAAGTTTAACACCAAAAGGTGCAACAGGCGCTACTGGTGCAACAGGTTATACAGGTTTTACAGGTTGGACGGGACCAACTGGAACTTTTCAACCATTAGGTACGAATTATGGTGATTATGTTTATTGGAATTCAAATACAAATGAATGGGCGGTTGGAACCTCACAAATTTCATTAGGTTCTGGTGCATTAAAAAATAATACGACTGGTAGTTATAATGTTGCTCTTGGAAATAGTGCATTAAACGGTAATACCAGTGGAATTGATAATACTGCGATAGGGACGAATACATTAATAAATAATACAACTGGTTCTAATAATACGGCAATAGGAAACAATGCATTGAAAAATAATAAGAATGGTACTTATAATAGTGCATTAGGTTTTGGTGCAGATGTAGATAGTAGTGCGAATACTTGGAATTATTCAACTGCAGTCGGTTATAACTCACAAATTACTGCGAGTAATCAAATTGTTTTAGGTACAATAAATGAAACTGTTTACATTCCCGGAAATTTAAATGTATCTGGAAATCTTACGCTAGGTTACAATTACAATAATTTATCTCTTTTTTTTTATGCAAATGATTCCGCAACATTAAATAGTTTTCAATTACCAACACCAACTTCTAGTAGTCCTTATTATTATAATGTACAATCGAATTTAAAAAGTATTACAAGTAATTATTCATATTTAACTAGTAGTGGAATGAATAATCAGGTAGACTCTCTTGCGTTTGATTCAATCGGTAATTTATATGCTGGAGGATATTTTACAACCCCAGCGCAACGTATCGCAAAATGGAATGGGTCATCCTGGTCTGCTTTAGGTACCGGAATAAGTAGTGGTACTGTACTCTCTCTTGTGTTTGATTCAACTGGTAATTTATATGCTGGTGGAACTTTTACTACCGCTGGAGGAGTTTCAGCGAATCGTATAGCAAAATGGAATGGTTCATCTTGGACGGCTTTAGGATCTGGAATGAATAATTATATAAATAGGAATTCACTTGTTGTTGATTCAAATGATAATTTATATGCAGGAGGAATATTTACAAGTGCCGGAGGAGTTACTGTGAATTATGTTGCGAAATGGAATGGTTCATCTTGGACGGCTTTAGGAACTGGAATGAATAATTATGTACAATGTCTTGCTGTTGATTCAACCGGTAATTTATATGCTGGTGGACTTTTTACTACTGCTGGAGGAGTTTCAGCGAATCGTATAGCAAAATGGAATGGGTCATCTTGGTCTGCTTTAGGTACCGGAATGAATAGTGTTGTAGAAAGACTTACGTTTTATTCTGGTAATTTATATGCTGGTGGAGCTTTTAGTACCGCTGGAGGAGTTACGGCATATTCTATCGCGAAATGGAATGGTTCAGCTTGGTCCGCTTTAGGTACCGGAGTGGAAGTTGGTTCGTCAGTATATTCTATTGTCTTTGATTCGACCAGTAATTTATATGCTGGTGGAGATTTTACAACTGCAGGAGGAGTAAGTGCTATTCGTATAGCAAAATGGAATGGTTCAACTTGGTCGGCTTTAATAAGTGGAACAAATAATGGAATGAATTTTACAGTATATTCTATGGTGGTTGACTCTACTAATAATTTATATGCCGGAGGAGAATTTACAACAGCCGGTACTGTAACCGTTAATCGTGTAACAAAATATACTGGTAATTTAAATTATATTTTAAATAATGATAGTAGTCAATTATATTTAACTTATTACGGATCGGGTATTAGTAATTTATTATATTACGGGGGTACAACTTATTCTCAAGTAAATTAGAGAGAATTATACCTTTTCATATCAAAGATGCGCATCTTTGAATGTTATTAGGTAACGGTTAATTTGTAACCGATAAATTGCCTTTATTATATATCATAATAAAAGCAATTGAAAGATGCAAAGGTTTAATAAAAACACCCTATTTATTTATCCAATTAATTTATTCGTATAAGGAATATCATAGGTCTCCGCACACCATTTACTGAATCCAGATCCGTGTAAATAACATGAATAACTTACAATTTCTTTTGCATAACTCATCAAATGAAAATCCACCAACGTATTTTTCGTTTTTTCGTGATCGAGAGAAACTCCCTCACCCAAATGGGTAATCGGTTTAAAAGACGTTTTTAGAAAAGGAAACATTTCTACTAAATATTGTTTAATCGAATTGTTATCTGCCAATAATAGGTAGTTTTCACTTAAAGAATGTGTAAGAACAAATTCATTGATTTCCTTTTTCAATTGATCCAACATTCGTAGATTAAATCGTTGGTTATTATCAATCAAATATTTATCCCCAAATCGGATATGAATCACGGTAAAGGAATCTTTCCATAAACCGAGTTTTAAAAATGTTTTATTTATTAGATCCACGATTTCCTCCGTCGGTTCCATAATCATTTTAATTCGCTCTTTATCTTTTGCGGAAGGGGTCGAAAGAGGAAAACAATTCGTATTCAGCGAAATGGTACGATCCACGATACGCTGTTTTTTCAAGAATTCTTTCAAAGAATCGTAATTACCTTTCACCCCTATTTGAATGACATTTTTCTCTCCTACCGATAAATCCGCATTGATATCGATAAATTTATAAATTGGAATATTTCTTCGATCGTAGAGTGAAGAACTTTCGGTTTTTTCACTGTTCTTCAAAAAAGAAGAGATTAAATGATTCGACAAGTCGATTTTACATTCATATTTATATTCTTCACAGAATTGTAATAAATAATAAGACCCTCTTAAAAAATCGCCAAACCCAGTTGCGTTTCCATTTTGATAGGTCATCTGGTAATTATGAATAATGACATTTTTCGGTTTTTTCACGGTGTCTTTCTTCCTTACTTCGTTTAACTGTATTTCTTTTTTGGTTTCTAATTTTTTCTTTTCTTCTTCCAATGAGATTTCTTCTGATTCTCGCTCCTCTGGAGTATGATCCAAATAATTGGCTTTGAACATCTTGAAGTAGGTACCTTTGTAGTACTCTTCATTATTTACAGTTTCACTTACTTGAAATGAATCCATTTCTAGTTTTGAGACTATAAACTGATTTTTTTCTCCAATCAAGTAATTGTCATTGAAAACAGAAGAAGTGTAATACTCTTCTCGATTTACCGTTTCACTTATATCAAAATCATTCAATTTTAGGCGGCTTGAAACCATAATATTGTTTTGATCCGTGCCAATCAAGTAATTGTCATTGAAAACAGAAGAAGTGTAATACTCTTCTCGATTTACCGTTTCACTTATATCAAAATCATTCAATTTTAGGCGGCTTGAAACCATAATATTGTTTTGATCCGTGCCAATCAAATAATCATGATTGAAAATAGCGCGAGTGTAATGCTGTTCTCGATTTACAGTTTCACTTATATCAGAATAATTCAAGTCTATGCGACTCGAAAGTGTAATATTGTTTTGACCTGTGCCAATCAAGTAATTATGATTGATATAAAAAAGAAATAGATCTAAATCATTGTCATTAAACATCTTGGAATAGACTCCTTGGTAATAGTCTTCCTTATTTACTGTTTCACTTACTTGAAATGGATCCATCGCTAGTTTTGAGACTATAAACTGATTTTTTTCTCCAATCAAGTAATGATCATTGAAAACAGCAGAAGTGTAATGCTCCGCTCGATTTACAGTTTCGCTTATATCAAAATCGTTCAAGTTTAGCCGGGTTGAAACCGTAATCTTGTTTTGATCCGTGCCAATCAAGTAATGATCATTGAAAACAGCGGGAGTGTAATGCTCCGCTCGATTTACCGTTTCACTTATATCAAAATCATTCAAGTTTAGCCGAGTTGAAACCGTAATCTTGTTTTGATCAGTGCCAATCAAGTAATGATCATTGAAAACAGCGGGAGTGTAATACTCTTCACGATTTACCGTTTCACTTATATCAAAATCATTCAAGTCTAGGCGACTAGAAACCGTAATCTTGTTTTGTTCTGTGCCAATCAAGTAATGATCATTGAAAACAGCGGGAGTGTAATACTCTTCTCGATTTACCGTTTCACTTATATCAAAATCATTCAATTTTAGACGGCTTGAAACCGTAACCTTGTTTTGATCCGTTCCAATCAAGTAATGATCATTGAAAATAGCGGAAGTGTAATGCTCTTCTCGATTTACAGTTTTGCTTATATCAAAATCATTCAAGTCTAGGCGGCTTGAAACCGTAATCTTGTTTTCTTGTCCAATCAAATAATTCGATTTTTGTTCATTTTGATTTGCTTCAAAGATTTCTTCTGGATCAATTCTTTTGGTTAAATTGATTTGATTCATTCCTGAAATGATCCATCGGTTTTCATCATTGCCAAACAAATAATGTAATTTTTGATCGTCTTGATTTGCCAAAGTGATTTCTTCTAGATTCGTCCTTTTGGATAAATCGATTTGATTCATTCCTATGTTTGAAACTAATCTATTTTGATCTTCTCCAAACAAATAATGTAACTTATGTTCCTCTTCATTTGTTACTGTAAATTCTTCCAAATTAACCCTTTTGGATAAATCGATTTGATTCATCGTTATATTTGGAATAACAATGTTTGTTTCATCTTGTCCAAACAGATAATGTAATTTTTTTTCGTTTGCCAAAAATAATTCAAGATCAGGGTTTTCATTGAAAGTTTGTTTAAGAGATAAAATCAAGGAAACATTTGGGGACGATAAAGTAACGGTTAGATTGCTTGTATTCACGGCTCCTTGGTAATACTCTTCCTTATTTACGGTTTCACTTACTTGAAATGGATTCATCGCTAGTTTTGAGACTATAAACTGATTTTTTTCTCCAATCAAGTAATGATCATTGAAAACAGCAGATGTGTAATACTCTACTTGATTTACCGTTTCACTTATATCAAAATCATTCAATTTTAGGCGGCTTGAAATTGTAATCTTGTTTTGATCCGTGCCAATCAAATAATCATGATTGAAAATAGCGCGAGTGTAATGCTGTTCTCGATTTACAGTTTCACTTATATCAGAATAATTCAAGTCTATGCGGCTTGAAAGTGTAATCTTGTTTTGACCCGTGCCAATTAAGTAATTATGATTGATATAAAAAAGAAATAGATCCAAATCATTGGTATTGAACATCTTGGAATAGACTCCTTGGTAATACTCTTCCTTATTTACGGTTTCACTTACTTGAAATGGATCCATCGCTAGTTTTGAGACTATAAACTGATTTTTTTCTCCAATCAAGTAATGATCATTGAAAACAGCAGAAGTGTAATGCTCCGCTCGATTTACAGTTTCGCTTATATCAAAATCGTTCAAGTTTAGCCGGGTTGAAACCGTAATCTTGTTTTGATCTGTGCCAATCAAGTAATCATCGTTGAAAACAGCGGGAGTGTAATACTCTTCTCGATTTACCGTTTCGCTTATATCAAAATCATTCAAGTTTATCCGGCTTGAAACCGTAATCTTGTTTTGATCCGTGCCAATCAAGTAATGATCATTGAAAAGAGCGGGAGTGTAATACTCTTCTCTATTTACCGTTTCACTTATATCAAAATCATTCAAGTTTAGTCGGCTTGAAACCGTAATCTTGTTTTGATCCGTTCCAATTAAATAATGATCATTGAAAACAGCGGGAGTGTAATAGTCTTCTCGATTTACCGTTTCACTTATATCAAAATCATTCAATTTTAGGCGGCTTGAAACCACGATATTGTTTTGATCTGTTCCAATCAAGTAATGGTCATTGAAAATAGCGGGAGTGTAATGCTCTTCTCGATTTACAGTTTTACTTATATCAAAATCATTCAAGTCTAGGCGGCTTGAAACCGTAATCTTGTTTTCTTGTCCAATTAAATAATTTGATTTTTGTTCATTTTGATTTGCTTCAAAGATTTCTTCTGGATCAATTCTTTTTGTTAAATTGATTTGATTCATTCCTGAAATGATCCATCGGTTTTCATCATTGCCAAACAAGTAATGTAATTTTTGTTCGTTTTCATTCGCAATGACGACATTTTCCTTATCGATCTTTTTTGTTAAATTGATTAGATTCATCCCTGAAATGACTACTTCACTTTGATCATTGCCAAATAAATAATGTAATTTTTGTTCTTCTTGATTTGCAAGGGCTATCTCTTCAAAATTTAATTTTTTTAATAAATCGATTTGATTCATCGTTATATTTGGAATAACGATATTGGTTTCATCTTTATGTTGTCCAAACAAATAATGTAATTTTTGTTCGTTTGCCAAAAATAATTCAAGATCAGGGTTTTCATTGAGGGATTGTTTAAGAGATAAAATCAAAGAAACGTTGGGAGACGATAAAGTAACGGTTAAATTGGTTGCGTTCACATTCAATGAATAATTATCTTCTTCTTTCGTTATCTCAATGTCATTTAATTTTGAAGTTGAAACCAAAACCTTATGTGTTTCATCAATGAGGTATCGATTGTCTTTTTGTTTTTTTACAAAATCTCTTTTTTTTTCTAGGATATTTTGTTTCATCTTCTTTTTTTCTTTTCTCGATTTTGAATATTCAAAGTTCATTTCTAAAATAAGTTATTATTTTAAGGGTAGGGGGACGGAAGTCCCCCCTACGACCCCCTCCTTGATAAAAGTATTGGCTTTTTCTCTTGATAACTTCGGCGCGGGCTCTACAACCATTTCTACAATGATATTATTTTGCGATGCTTAGCAAAGCATAATATTATTGTCTTTTTCTTTGTAGATACTCGCGCGCCAAAACATAATGGCTTTAAATAATCTAAAACAGCAAGGAGGGGGTTTTCCGTAGGTAAGGGGGGACTCCCTACGGGCATCCCCCTACCTACTTATCCAACCCAGTTATGTGGTTGAGCAGTAGGAACACCACTTACTCGTGCAAAATCCATTGGTGGGGAATAAGGATTTACAATATAATTTCCGCCGCGTTTATAAGATTTTTTATAGGTTTTCCTAGATTTCCTAGATTTCTTCACTTTCTTGACTTTCTTAAGATTCCTAGATTTCCTAGATTTCCTAGACTTTTTGGTTTTCAAAGTACGCAATCTTCGTTTTCCTCCTAAACCAATGGTTTTTCTGAACTTATCCCAAATGGATGGATTTGGATTGGTATTTTGATCATATGAAACATTGTTACTGGAGGAAGGAGTTGAAGGATAAGGACTGGATGCTCGGTTCATTGAATAAAATCCTTTTCCTTCTTCGACATTGGCATTGTTTGTAGGGTAATTTTCTCTTCTTGCAAACGGCGAACGGCGAGGTTCGCTAAGGCCTCGTTCCATATAATCGATTCTTGGATTCATTGCAGTTGTCATTCTTTTTAGCTATTATATATTATCCAGTTTTTAAAAAAAAGTGGAGCAAAAATTAGGAGTCTCTTTACACTTAATTTGGCGCGCGAGTTTCTACAAAGAAAAAGACAAAAATATTGTGCTTTGCTTAGCGAAGCATAATATCATTGTGAAAAATTGTTGTAGAGCCCGCGCCGAGTTAATTATCATATATTGCAAGGAGGGGGTCTCCCGTAGGTAAGGGGGGACTTCCGTCCCCCTACTTTAGTAGTTCTGTCTAGGTAATGATCCCCAAGCACATACTTGACCGTTTCGTAAACTTGTATTTTCAATGGCCCCTTTTTTCTTGGGAGCTACGCAACCACCGGAACGGGCACGACGAAGACTACTACGAACGCCACTTGGATAATAATTCTTCGTTGTATACGGTGCTTCGGCAGGAAGCGTTTGTTTATAAGAACTTTTTCCTACAGCAATGGCTTTCTTACGATTAATGTAGAGAGAAGTATCTACGGGTGCAATATAATTCATATGCGTAGACACTGGGTAATGACGTTGTCCTGAAAAAGAATAAAAGGAATTCACAGGGGAACGAAGGGCATTGGCTCTCTCCAAAGCATACGTTTGAACACTTCGTGCTGTTCTTGCATAAATATGCCTAGAGTTGACAAATTGATCGGCGTAAACGGGTTCTTGTTGTGAATAAAACTGAGGCGGATTTGGATGGACACCTGGTAAGGTGCCTAAATTATGGGCAGGCATTGCACAAGGATATTGATGGCTTAAAGGGCCATAATTTGGTGTCACAATGATATCGTCGTATTGAGTCATTTTGTTTGTCTATATATATCCACTTTTTTAAAAAAAGTGGAGCAAAAATCAGGGGTGTCTTAAGATTTATTAACTTTTACAACCATTTATACAATCATATTATGCTTCACAAAATATGATTGTTATTTTCTTTGTAGATACTTGCGCGCCAAAAAGCGTCAGCCCTTATCAAGGTGTGAATAACCCTCCCTCCCTTCGTGAGGAGGGATCATAAGGGAACCTAGGTTCCCTTAATAGCGTCGAATATGTCTAAAAGGAGATTGACTCGCGTTATTTTCATCACCTCCATAAGAAATATCATTGTAGTTACGTGCAGTGGCTCTTTGTTTCAAGTAAGTAGTATAATCGGAACTATCATAAACATATTTCACATTACAAGCAGCTGGAGGTAAATTGGTTTCGTCGCAATAACTTTGAATGGCTCCAAAACGTTGTTTTAAACCTTTAAGATTTGGACGACTTTGAAAGGTTTGACAACCTCCTCCACACGAATAATTACGACGACTTAATAAATCACCTGAATTATTAACTGCTCGAAAAGGAGTTACAGGTCCTTTGGTGGTACCGAATTTAGCGTAAAGTTCTCCTTGATAATTAGTATTCCAAGCTTCTCTTAAAGTAAAACGGATTTGTTCAAAATCGACGTAATCTTTATCGACGTCCACGATGGGTGGAGGCATAAATCCTCGAATCGCACCTCCTCTTACAGGTCGGCCTCCAAGAAGAAGAGGAGTAGTGACTCCTGGATAATTAAATCCCATTGAAATAATATTTGGTGCATATAAATTTCCTGGTGATGATCTGGATAATCCAATGGACATTCTATATATAAATAATATATATATAATATTTAAGGGTAGGGGGACATACGTCCCCCCTACGACCCCCTCCTTGCTTTTTAATTTGCTAAACTTGGCGCGCGAGTATCTACAAAGTAGGGGGACATACGTCCCCCCTACGACCCCCTGATAACATTTTTGGCGCGCGAGTTTCTACAAAAAAAAAGAAAATAATATTATGCTTTGCGAAATATTATTTTAGAGATTGTTGTGGAGCCAGCGCCGAGTTAGAAAGATAAACTGTCATCAGGGGGCCGTAGGGGGGACGTATGTCCCCCTACATATTATGCTTTGCGAAATATTATTTTAGAGTTCATTGTCGACCCCGCGCCGAGTTAATTAACTAAAACTATTAAAAACAGCAAGGAGGGGGTTGTAGGGGGGATGTACATCCCCCTACGTGATAATACGAGGGGAGATGTTCATTGTCGTTAATTCTTGGAACAAGAGTTTACAAGCATAAGGAATTTCCACATAAGCAAAGTCCGTACGGTTATCACAATTACGACAAAGATGAATATTCATTTGGTCGTTGTAAGAGGCGATCAACCCGCATTTTTTACATACGTGAACTGAATACTTATCAGATACATCATACAATCTTTCTTTGTTGAATCGCGAAGCCCCGTGACTTATCATACAATTATGGGCAACGATCCCATTGGCTAAAAAGGAATGAACGTCGTCGACTTGAATATCGTAAACGGGTTGAGGTCCTACCGGAATTCTGGAAACAACCGTTAAATTCATTGTAGGCATTGCTTCGGTTTCTCGATGGACGCCGTACTCTACGGAGGAGTTTTGTTTTTGATTTTGTATTAAATCATTCTCTTGTAAATCATTTATTAAATCTTCGTCTTCTACTATTCTTTCAGTTACATTTAATTCTTCTTGAAAGAACCATTCTAAAGCACCAATTTCTCGAAAGAATTCTTCGGCGGTAGGAAATCCGCTCGCAGTAAATTTACCAAATTCAGTTCCTTTTACTAAATGATCGGTAATATCGTGAGTACTTGGAATGGCATACTCGTGAAGTAATCCTTCTTTTTCTTTCAATTCTTCGACAGCTTGTAAAATGGCTTTCTTTGTACCCACTTTCTTTTCGGGAAATTCTTTCTTGGATTCCTTGAAATTTGTCAATTCATCGACACGATTCACTAGCAAGTTATGTTGTCTCGCAACTTCATTTCGTAATCTTCGGTAACTAACACCAGCTTCCAAACGCTGTGATTTATGACAACAATAACGGAATCCGATTTTCTCCGAGAAAGGAATCAACTCACATAAATCCAAATGTAAATTCACTTGATAGTTATTCTTTTCAATTTCCAAATGTTGTTTAGCTTTAGACAACGTGGTTTCTTTTGGATTTTGAATACTGACTTTATGAATACCACATCGGGCTAACAATGCTTTAATTTGCTCCATCATTTCTTTCAGAGAATCGAGTTGTTGATAATTCTTTGTTTGGGAAAAGGAAATGGAAGTAATGGTATCGCGTTTACCTCGATGTAATCCCAAACTACACGTATGTCCATCGCCACCAAATAACCCTCCTAAAAATTCACGAATCATAGGTCGAGGACACGAGTCTTCCAAAAGGAATTCAGGTAATGTTCCAGTTTGAGTTACTTTTTTATTAAATAAAATTCCATCTAATTCAATAATGTTTCTTAAAAAGGACTTTGGAATAGAAACATAATATAAATTCCGAGTTTTAAAATTACTTTGTTTCATTGAACAAAAGAGTTTTAGATCATTTAATAACGAATGAACGTCTAATATATGTCCCAAAAAGATACGTGCAGATAATATATTTTTATCTGGATGGTTACTAATACTTCCATCTGTGATTAAATATCCAAGAATACGCATAAAAGCCAAGGTTTTGAAATATTCGTCGTGCGTATTTGTTTTCAATAAAAGTTGTCCTACTTTCAAATTCCATCCTTTACATTCTTTGATTTCTTCCTCGATATCAATGACCGGATAATTGACACCCGCTTTCACTTTACTTTCACTAGGTATCAAATCTTTTGCTTTTACCCATTCATTATTGGTTGTAAGAAGTGGGTGGTCAGGAGTACAAGATATTTTACGTCCATCTTGTAAAATAAGGTCTACACATTCACGTTCGCCTTTATATAAAAACGCACTTTGTTGTGCTTTGACAATACCATTCTTTTCTTTGCTCCATCCAAGAACTTCATAAAAGTGTTTTTCCATATTTTCGATTTTTATGGATAATCCGCAATAAATACTCAGTGGGGTCCCTACTCGCTGGCAGTCTCGTTCCATTTCTCCGTACCTAAGACCACCATCCCTGCTACGACCTTCCGCGGGTTGTCTTGTTAAGTTGACCATCGGACCAATCGAACGACTATGGGTTTTGTCATTGACCATATGTTTTAGACGCTGGTAAAAGACTGGACCCATAAACACACTACATTCGTGTTGTTCTCCAGTAAGTCCATTATGTAAAAGTTCATTTCCATAAGCTTCATATCCGACTTTCAGCAATTCTTTACAAATATCTGCGACTTCCAATTCGCCAAACGATGTTCCGTCACCAAATAAGCCAAGATGTACAAGCACTTTTCCAAGAGAAGTTTCTTTCAATTGTCCAATCGTCATACGAGACGGAATCGCGTGTGGATTAATAATAATATCGGGTCTAACCCCACTACTAGTGAAAGGCATATCGCATTCTGGAATGATGTTTCCTACGGTACCCTTTTGGCCGTGTCTTGAGCTGTTTCCAATAATCAAAGAAGGACTGAAATTGTTTTCACGCATATAATAAGTATGGGAACTAGGCATTTCTACACAATAAATTTTTCCTTCATAATCAATCAGTTTTTCTTCATTCGATTCATTTTGTTTTTTATTCATCCAAGGCTGGTTTTGTTTGGTAATAATACTTACTTTGTAATAGGTATGTCTTTGTGTTACAGATACTTGTTCACCTGCACGAGAACCTAAATTACGTTTTCCAATACGTGCAATTCCACTCGGTTCTTCTGATATTTTAATAATTCCAGAATAGCCACAATGAAATGCTAAACGTGTAACATCATTCGCTAATTTTATACTAATTGTTCCATAACGGTCAAAGGATTCTCCTTTATATTTCATATTTGAGCCATCACCTTCTAATAAGGCTTCTAATAATACAATTGATTGACGTTGTGATAAATTCCAAACATAATTTGGTAAATGTTTATGTAAAGCACCAAGACTTAATTTTGATAATTCTTTACCTATTTCAGGGTATTTTGAACCAGAAATAATATATCTACCATCTGCGCTATATGTATAATTAATATTTAACTTTTGTAACAAGATTTTATTATAATTTATTTTTCTTTCTTTTATTGCAGTTATATAGATATTGTTATTATGACAATAACCATCCGCAATAAACATTCCTAACAATGGTAACCAATCATCCATCTTATATTGGATATCCCCAAAAGTAATGGTTTCTACATCATGATATACATTTTCCATTGTCTTTTGAAAACGAACCATTTTTCCCATTACATCTTTGGCTTCTATTAACTGATAATTCTTACCACTTCTTTTTTTCACATATAAACGATGATTCAACGTACAGACAATATGAATTTGTTTGTTTTTAAGATAATACATTTTATCATTATGATCATATTCGTATTTCGCGGTAGGATATTCATAACACATTTTTCCGTTTGTATCTAGAGTTGCCAATTTATGATGATGAATATCAATGTCTTTGATTTCGACCCATCCTTGATCGGTTAATACTTGTTGGGTTGGAAGAGCACAGAATTTATCCCCAATATTCGGTTTTCTCACGATTCTTAGACGCACTTTGGCAAAATTATATCCTTCTCCATTCTTACCAATATAATTCTTATCCACAAAGGTCTCTTCCGCGGTTCGATAGATTTTACTTTGGTCTTCATATTTAATCAATTTCGTATGATCATTTTTATTCTCTTTAATCGGTACAATCTTCGCAATGATGACATCTCGATTCTCTACCAACGTATTTTCCGGAATGACTCCTTGACTATTGACTTTGTCATAATTTCCCATTTTCATTCCCTTTGTTTTTACGCGATCAGGTTTACAGCGAATTTCTTCGTCCCCATTAATTTTCTGCTTGTCTTCGTCTTTTTCAGTATGATAAATGGTGGTTACAAATAACCCACGATCGACGGAACCCTTGTTGAACAATAACGAATCCTCTTGATTATAACCGGTATGCGTCATAATGGCGACAATCACATTGGTACCAGCAGGGATTTGATTGATATGAATCATATCCATAATACGTGTATCGACTAATGGTCTCGTTGGATAATTCAAGATATACGCGGTTTTATCCATACGTTCGTCATAATTCGTAGCATAAATACCCATTGCTTGTTTTCCTTGTGCACATTGATAAACCACTCTAGGAGACTGATTATGTTCGGGAAAAGGAATACAAGAAGCTAGAATACCGAAAATGGTACTTGGATGAATTTCGCAGTGAGTATATTTATAAATTTGTCCGTCTTTATTTGCTTGCTGGTTCAATTGTTTTGGATTCATTGAAATCATCGACAATCCCTGTTCTTCTGCATCAATATATTCCAACACGGCTTCATCAATATCCTTGGATAAATTGGAACCAATGAGTAAATCATTCCATTTTAAATCTCCATATTCTAATCGATCTGCCATTTCATCAGTAAACAAAATCGATTGATCTTTCACACGCAATAAAGGACGCATCAATCTTCCAGCGTCATTACAAACACGAATCTCTTTCATTCGATAATCAAAGAGAATGCCCACATAAATATTAATGATTCCCTTACTTTTTTTATCCTTTAAAGAATTATATAATTCTTCTGGATTTTCGGACACACCTACCCAAGTGCCATTGATAAAAACTTTTACTTTATTGTAAAAGAAATCTGGTTTCACAGTTTCTTTTTCTGTATCCAACGCAATAATTTGTGGTAGTATAAATTCATACAAGAAACTAGGATTCGAATAAATCGTAATATGCGCCATATAACTCATATTTTTCACTACACCGACAGACTGGCCCTCAGGAGTTTCCGCTGGACAAGTCATTGCCCAAGAACTGTTATGTAGTTTTCTAGGAGGAATCAGTTTCCCACTTTTATCAATCGGCGTAGAAATACGTCTCAAATGACTCAAACTTGAAACATACGTTAAACGATTCAATACTTGAGCAACTCCTACCTTATTACTATTGGTATGTTTCAACCCAAAATCGCCGGTAGCAAGTGCTCGTTTCAAACCATTTTCAATGGTGGTTGATTTTACGATTTTATAAATATTTGTCATATTAATAATATTTTCATAATCGTCCTTGGAACGCCAAGAACCCGTATTGATTTCACGTATTACCTGTTTTTCCATATCTTTCACCAATTTATTGAAATAATTACGAAATAAATTATTCAAAAGAGCACCGGTTAAATCCACTCGTTTATTCAAATAAGAATCACGATCATCTTGTTTACATTTATCAAAGGAAGTCATTAGTATTTTTTTTGCCATATAACCCAAATAATAAATCTTCTGTACTTTGGTACGGCAATGAGGAAACAAATCGTTATTTAAAATATCGAGGGTGAACTCGAATTTCTTACGAATCCCTGTTTCCTTATCCATATTAATGGGCGTATACATTGCAAAACTAGTAATATAACGAATCGATTCTTCTTGGGTTAAATGTTTATTTGCATCGATGATGGAGGCGTGTAATGCCTGTAATAATTCTTTTTCTTCTTCTGACCCAATATCTAATAATATTTTCTCGCAAATTTCTTTGTCAGTAAGAACTCCTAATGCACGGAAAACAATGAATAAAGGGACTGGTTGTTTGACACGTGGTATTTGCAGATAAATCGGAAAACCAAATCCATTATTCTTAGAACTAATCATCATATTAATTTGTTTTGGTGAAATACATTTATCATCGGGGACGGATTTGACTTCTGCTAACCAATCAAATTTAGTGTTATTCTTTGAAACATTAAAGACATAGATTTTATTTTCTGCTGCACGTTCTTGACCTAATACGGTTTTCTCTGATCCATTGATAATGAAATATCCGCCTGTATCCATTTTACATTCACCTGTATGTACATGATCGACATGTTTGTATTGATTCAATACACAAATACTGGATTTCAACATAATAGGTAGTTTTCCAATATGTATTTTTGGAATGATTTTATGGAGAATTTGACTATTTTCCAGTTCCTTTCCACTACGAATCAAATACTTGATATTCATATCCACCGTCATAGATGAGGCATACGTGAAATTACGAAGACGGGCTTCATTTGGAAACATCAATTTAATCGCTCCATTATTCTCGTGAATTTGGGGACGATATAATTGAAAATTTTCAAAGGTAATGATAATTTCTAAGGCGTGTTTTTTATGAAGAGGATCAAAATCATTTTCGGATACAATACGAAGAGGGTTGAACATTTCAATCGTTTTCATAATTTGATAATTGACAAAATTATTATAAGATTCTAGTTGGTGTCTTACGAGACGTTCTAGATGCTGACCTTTGAAATAAGATTCAATGAGTTTAAAAGAACTCTCTGTGAAAGATTTATCGACTGTGAAAGATTTATCGACATTAGAAGAGGCATCGACATTAGAAGAGGCATCGACATTTAATTCCACTTTGGCACATCGTAAATCTTGATAATCATTTTGAACTTGACTATACTCAATATCAAATAAATCGGTTGTTAAATCTTTTTTGAATTCCATTTCTACTTTTTTATTTGATATTGACATTCAGTTATTTACATTTCAATTTTGTGTTTAAATCATTTTTTTTGTAAATGTAAATATAATATTCTCTTTTACTGCAATTTTTACACCTTTGCACATTCGAGAGTGGCATAGTTACCACGCACTTGAAATGTGCGAAGGTGTATTCCAAATAATTAAATTTATTGTAAAAGATATAAAAGTATTTTATCAACAATTAGTAATCATTCATTTTCTCTCTTTTTCATTTTTCTAAAAATGACAAACAAAATGAATCATTACAATCAATTCTTAATTCGTTTGGATGAACAACAACAAAAAGAAAGAGACAAAGAAAAAATATATGAAAAAGATAAAGATATAGAAATCGACAAAGTAATTCAACAAATCAGTCATCAATTTCAAAATAAATACAATACCACGTTTTTTTCTGGGTACAATCGAGAGAAAGGGGTAAACGATGCATTAAATCCAAATTTGTATAATGACACACCGATTCCTATTTTAAAGAACTTGACAAATACAAAAAATATAAATTTTTATCCTTTGCAAATAAAAATACCCAAATTACCACAGAATATAAATTTATGTACACCTATACATAATAAAAATAGAAAAAAACAAGATATACCTATTATCAATTATGACGATTTTTATAAAGAGGTGGAATTAGAATTGGATTTGGAACGTATTCAAAAAAAAAAAACGATTGAAAAAAGAAAGGTTACCATTACTTTAGAAAAAGAAATAAATACCTTGGAAGATTTGTTGAATTTTATTGAAAAAAATCCGATAGAAAAAGATGTGGAATACAATATTCAATTACAAAGTCTTCACGACATTCGTGATTCATTGGAAGAATTAAATAAAATCATTGGAATGCAACATTTGAAAACAAATATTGTCTCTCAAATTTTATATTTTGTTCAAGAATTCTACAAAAAACCTTCTGCAAATGAAAAAGAAACAACTGCAAATATAAATATAAATAAAAACCAAGATTTTTTACATACGGTTATTAGTGGACCTCCAGGTACAGGAAAAACGGAAATCGCAAAATTGATGGGGGAAATTTATCGTAAATTGGGAATTCTCTCCAAAGGAACCTTCAAGAAAGTGACCCGAAGTGATTTAATTGCTGGTTATTTAGGTCAAACGGCAATTAAAACGAGAGAAGTCATTCAAGAAACTTTAGGAGGGGTTTTATTTATTGATGAAGCCTATTCCTTAGGGAATACCGAGAAGAGAGATAGTTTTTCCAAGGAATGTATCGATACTTTATGTGAAGCGTTAAGTGATCATAAAGATAATTGGATGGTTATTATTGCTGGTTATGAAGAAGAATTAAATGAATGTTTTTTCAATTATAACCGAGGATTAGATTCGCGTTTTACGTGGAGATTTCATACAGATGAATATGGCGCGGAAGAACTTTATTTGATCTTTTTGAAAAAAGTAAATGATATTGGATGGACTGTTGAACGAGAGAAAAAAATAGATGTCAAATGGTTTGAGAAAAATAAAAATCATTTCAAATTCTACGGTCGAGATATGGAAACTTTACTTTCAAGGATCAAAATTGCACATAGTAAAAGAGTCTTTGGATTCGAGGAAGGAGAGAAACGAAAGATTTCGTATGAAGATTTAGAAAAAGGTTTAGAACTCTTTTTGAAAAATACGAATCAAAAAAAGAGAGAAGCGGAAATTGAACGAAAACGAATTTGGGAAAGTATTTACGTCTAATTAAGGGAACCTAAGGTTCCCTTATGATCCCTCCTCTTCTAATGGAAAATATTTTTTATAGGTTTTGAAGAATTCCTGCTTTTCTAGGGTAGTTTTGTTTGCCTTTTATTTTTATAATATTTACTGCCTATTATTCTCCTGGGCGCGGTAAATATTACAAAGAAATAAGCCGAGTCTATATCAATATATCGATTCAACTTTACTTTTTAGAAAATGTCTTCGAACAATACAAGTATTAAAAAAACAATTCAAATCAATCCTGCGCTTTTTACCCTTTCAAAAACAAGGAAAAATCATCATTCTAGTTCTAGGGGAGGAGAGAAAAAGGCGGCGCCCTTAATATCTCCCAATCAATTGAAAACGCAATTATTAAGGCGTATCAAAGAACATAAACACCGAGAAAACCGAGAAAAAGAAAAAGAAAAAGAAAAAGAAAACGATTCCAAGGGAGGAGGTAAAGGAGTTAATACAAATACATCTGCGAATCAAGACATTGCTGCTTACACCGACGAATTTGAAGAATCTTTGAATTATTTAAAATCTCTCTCGAATCAAAAAGAGGAAATACAAAAAAAGACGTTGAAAAATTATTCTTCTCTTTTATCTTCTTCCTCATACAATAATACAAAAAATTATGTTTTACCAAGTGTCGATTTGGAATTACCCGAATCATTGAAAGAAGTAGTTCCTACTTTTCATCCAGTCATTCAAGATCCGTTTCGTTTGAATTATTCGGTAGATAATGTGGTTCCTTACGGTGTATTAAAAGGAGGAATGAAACCTACGTATCGTAGTTTTTTAAAAACGCAAAAGAATTATGGAAGTTTGACTGGAGGAGGACCTTCAACTCTAGAAGTTCCTAAAATAATGACAACCCCAACCCCAATTATAAATACTCCAACACCAGATCGATTAGAACGTTTAAAAGAGAAAATTCGAAACAAACAAGAAGATCTCCAACAACAAAGAAAGGTAGATGAGATTGTAATGACACAAAATCTGATTCAAAAACCGATTCCGGTTGTAAATTTACCAATCATTCATTCTTCTTTTGAATCTGATACTGGAGACAATTTTATGATAGAGGAAGAGCAAAATGAGCCAATGATTTCAAATCCGAATCCGAATCCAAACCCAATAAATACCAAGAGATTTTTGAAACGTACCATCCGACGCAAATATACTTTAGGAAAATCTCAATTGAAAAAAACGGTGGGGGTTTTGTTGAAAGACCGAAATACGCGAAAGAAAGTGTTGATGGCGCATAAAGATTTGAAACGAACGACCATTCACGATGTGAAAAAGTATTTAAGAGACCATAATTTGATTAAAACGGGAAGTAATACGCCGAATGACGTCATTCGTAAAATCTATGAAACGGCAATGTTGGCGGGAGATATTACCAATCATAATAATGAAGTTTTGTTGCATAACCTAAGTAGGTAGGTAGGGGGATATACATCCCCCCTACGACCCCCTCCTCGCTTTTTCTCTTGATAACTCGGCGCGGGCTCTACAACCATCTCTACAATGATATTATGCTACGCAGAATATGATTCTCATTTTCTTTGTAGATACTCGCGCGCACATACAACAATCCAAAATATCAAGGAGGGGGTATCCCGTAGGGAAGGGGGGATGTATATCCCCCTACACCTTTATTTCTATCGCTATTATAAGAATTCTCTTTTTTCTCTTGTCTCTTGAATCAAATGGAAACCATTCAAAACAAGATTTCACCTCGAACGCAACATTTTTTTAATCAGTTAAGTCAATATTTAGATACCAAATTGTATTATTTTGGAAGTGTGCAACGTCCTGATTATTTTCCTCAAGCAAGTGACATTGATGTCGATATTTTTACAGATAATGAGGAAGCAACCATCATTAAAATGCAGCATTTTTTACAACTTTGGAGTATTAAATCGCCAACCAAAAGGGTTGAGCGATGCAATAGTCACAAAGACAACTGTTACCAGGCTATTGAAACGGCCAAAGGTGTAAAAGTATCCAAGAAACACTTTAAGCGTATTGTTTGGCGTTTAAATACAAATGACCGACTTGTTTATGGTCATAAAATTATGTATAAAGACCCTGAAGGAGAATTTGCCGCAGAATTTTCTATTTATAATGAGAAAGTGAAAGATTGGATATTAAAGGAACATCGATTAAAAACTTTCTTACCTTTTTATGCAACGGCTATTTTAGTCATATTGAAATATCTTTATTATACATTAGGAATAATACCTTCTTATTGGTATACTTATATGAAAAAATTTACGTTATCTACTTTGATCGGTTTAAAATATGATGAGTTTGTAGTCATTGACTTAAAATCAACTTTCGAATCCACTTTTGAAAAAGTTGAGCGAAACGAATAAGAGAGAAAACTCAACCCTTTTTTATCTTCTTCTGAAAATTTTGTTCCACTTATTTTTTTTAACCGATATATAAATAAAAAAATTTAATTAAAGAAATAAAAATAGGATATATAAGATAATATTTTTTGATATCTTTCAATCCTAACTCAATGGCTTTACAAAAAGAATATTTTGAATTATCTGAAAAATATACTAAAGATTACGGAGAAAAAACGGTCTTATTAATGCAAGTTGGTGCTTTCTTTGAAGTATATGGGATCAAAAATAAAAAAACCAATGAAATCAGTGATTCTACTAAAATAAAAGATTTCGGTTCCATTTGTGAATTAGCCGTCGTCGATAAGAATGTATGTGTTTCTACAATTATGGCAACGAAAAATTCTAAAGACAAATCATCAGTTAGCGATTCAATCATTGTAATGGCTGGTTTTAAAGATATGATGATTGAAAAATATATTAAAAAATTACAAGCTGCCGGTTTTACAACCGTTGTTTATACCCAAGATGAAAATATGAAAAATACCACACGTAGTTTATTTGCCATTATCTCTCCCGGAACTTATTTTTCCAACGATTCGACGAAGTTGACGAATCATACTACGTGTATTTGGATTGAACGCATACATAATACACGTATCTTGAAAGGAAATTATGTCGTGGTGGGGATCGCCAATGTCGATATTTATACGGGAAAAACCTCAATTTTTCAATACCAAGAAAATTATATTCATAATCCTACTACGTATGATGAATTAGAACGTTTTATTTCGATTTATCAACCGAGTGAAGTCATTTTTCTCTCGAATTTATCGAAAAGAGAAATTGAAGATATTGTACAATTTACCAATATTCAAGCCAAATCTATTCATACCATCTTTTTACAGGACGAAGAAAAGAACGCTTCTTTGATTTTTTATGAAAAAGCGAAAAACTGTGAAAAACAAGTCTATCAAAAAGAAATCTTGATTCGTTTTTATAAAACCTCATACGATATTTTTATCCAGAATTTCTACGATAATGATATTGCGTGTCAAGCTTTTTGTTTTTTACTCGATTTCATTTATCAACATAATCCGCATTTAATTCATCGATTAGACGAACCCGTTTTCGAGAATCAAACGAAACGAATGGTCTTGGCGAATCATTCTCTCAAACAATTGAATATTATTGATGATCATCAGTATCAAGGTCCTTATTCTTCCGTATTAAAAATGTTGAATAAATGCCAAACACCGATGGGAAAACGTAAATTCGCATATCAATTATTGAATCCGACAGTTGACCAAGATTTTTTAAAAAAAGAATACAGTATCATCGACTATTTTTTAGACGCTTCGAATCAAAATCATTCCATATACGAAGACAATTATAAGAAACTCGGCGAAATCAAAGACCTTGCAAAATGGGAACGACAAGTTTTTCTGAAAAAAATAACGCCTAAAAACTTTTATCATTTAAATGAGAATCTCCTTTTGTTGAAAACCATTTACCAAAATCTTTTACAACAAGAAAAAAAAGAACAAGAAAAAGAAAAGGAGATAAATTCTACAATGAATCAAAAAAACAAATTCGCTTTTCTTTCCAATTATCTCTCTTTTTACGAACCAAACGCCGGTCAAGTCCAAGTCTATAGTGAAAAAATAACCGAATTCATTGAGAAACATTTAATTCTTGAAGAGGCGAAAGAAATGGATACCTTGACGCAATTCGAAACGAATTTTATTTGTCAAGGGATTGACCCGTTTCTGGATGCGAAAAACGAAGAATTGATGGAATCATTGGATCAATTAGAAGCCATACGCGAATTTTTGAATGATTTGATTGACCGTAAAGAAAAAGGAAAGGGAAAAAGCGAATACGTGAAAATCCACGAAACCGAAAAAAACAATTTCAGTTTGATTTCTACCAATCGCCGATGTAAATTTATTGAAATCGGCTTGACAGATCTCGCCCATTTGACAAAAAGTCCAACAAAAACGCTGGAATATAAGAGCAGTTTTTCTGGGTTAAAAAAAACATTCGAATTTTCTCAAAACAGCGAATTTTCCTTTCTAAAACAAAGTGGCGTCAATTGTTTTATTCAGAACGCGCAAATCCAGGATTTATGTAAGAATATTTCTCTCTTGAAGGGTTCGATGAGAGAAATGATTGCCTCCGTTTATCAGAAATTCTTGACTGCTTTTGAAGAATATAAACCGTTTTTAGAAACCATTATTCAATTTGTCACTTTATTTGACGTAGCTTATACGAAATCGTGGTTGGCAAGGAAATATCATTATTGTAGGCCGCAATTGGTAGAATCCGAGAAATCATTTGTTCAATGTAAAGGATTACGACATATCTTGGTGGAACAGTTGAATACGGAAGAAATTTATGTCACCAATGATTTATTATTAGGCAAAGGTGAAATCGATGGAATTCTTTTGTATGGTACCAATGCCGTAGGAAAAACGTGTTTCATTAAAGCCTTGGGAATCTGTGTAATTATGGCGCAAGCGGGATTATATGTTCCTTGTACCGAATTCGTCTATCAACCATATACTTATTTATTTACGCGTATTTTGGGGAATGATAATTTATTCAAGGGTTTATCGACTTTTGCCGTGGAAATGAGTGAACTGCGGACAATTTTACGTTTGGCTGATAAAAATAGTTTGGTTCTAGGAGACGAATTATGTTCTGGTACCGAGAATATTTCTGCGATTAGTATTTTTATGTCGGGTATAATTCAATTATATGAGAAAAGTAGTAGTTTTATTTTCGCTACGCATTTACACGAAATTATCAATTATGAGGAGATTCGTGTAATGACCAGGTTGGTGCTACGACATATGGAAGTGGTTTATGATAAAGAAAAAAGTTGTTTGGTATATGACCGAAAATTAAGGGAAGGTTCGGGAAGTAGTTTGTATGGATTGGAAGTATGTAAATCCTTGAATTTACCAGAGGAATTTCTAGATTTAGCTTTTCAGATTCGTGTAAAATATTATCCGGAAACTGGGGGTGCTCTTTCTTTACATCCTTCACATTACAATGTGAAAAAATTAGTGGGAGGATTATGTGAAAAATGTGGGTTGGAGAGAAGCGTAGAAGTACATCATTTAATCCATCAGGCTAGAGCAGGCGAAGATGGATTTATTTTGGATAGAGAGAAAGGCATATCGATTCATAAAAATCATCCGGCGAATTTAATGTCGTTATGTGAGAAATGTCATAAAAAAATGCACGTGTTATAAAAAGATTTTTTCTTATTTTTTTTTATATAATAATTATTATAACAATTATTATTAATGTCTTCCAATCCTCCTCCAGCAAATACAAATTACGGTGAAGGATCATTGCAAAATAATACCACAGGAAAACAAAATACAGCCATTGGATATTGTTCTTTACAGCAAAATAATAGTGGAAATGCAAATACTTGTTTAGGTGCTTTTTCCGAAGTAAACAATAAAGATGGAATTAATAATGTAGCTGTGGGTACTAATAGTTTACTTTCGAATGTTTCTGGCAATTACAATACGGCTTTAGGAACAGCTACGTTATTATATAATGAGGCAAATAGTAATGTGGCTGTTGGTTCCAACTCTATGGAATACAATGTAGATGGATATAACAATACTGCTTTAGGAACCCAGGCTTTTTTCAATAATATTTCTGGGATCGAAAACACCAGTATTGGTTATCAATCTTTATTTAATAATAATGGAAACAATAATTCTGCCTTAGGAAATCGTGCGGGTTATTATGATTTTGTAGGATATTGTAATACTTACTTAGGAAATAATACGGGTCAAACCGCTGGGGATAACTCGGATTATCATTCTTCTACTGCGATTGGTTGCGATGCGGTAATCACATCTAGTAATCAAATTGTTTTAGGTACAAGTTCAGAAACCGTTTTTATTCCGGGCAATTTAGATGTTTCTGGAAATCTTACAGTAGGTGGGATTTCAATTAATGGCATTACGGGATATACAGGGTATACTGGTTTCACAGGATATACAGGGGTAACCGGATATACA
>Ga0214919_10003388_pt1 | contig 24094 bp, 24 predicted proteins | sample LL1503_MetaG_FD_177994 | JGI IMG/M metagenome (GOLD analysis project Ga0214919, IMG submission 177994) | Freshwater microbial communities from Lake Lanier, Atlanta, Georgia, United States - LL-1503 | ecosystem: Environmental > Aquatic > Freshwater > Lake | place: USA: Georgia | collected... | reverse complement strand
ACTCCTGCTGCGCCATTGAGTCCACCAAGACCACCAGCAGCGCTTAAATAGTTTGTTGGAAAAAACTCAGAAACACCTCTGCGTGTAACAACATCAGTATTGCTGTTTACAATGCCACCACCGCCACCGCCTGAACCGCCGTAGCCATAACCATATAAACCTTCAGCACCAACAATTGGATGGCTGGTTGAATAAGTAATATATGGCGATGATATGGCATTAGAACCAGTAGTTACTGCCCCACCGTAACCACGGAAGCCAGTAGTTGCATATGATGATAGAGAACCGCGTGTAATAGGTAGTGTTGTAGAGTTGCTAGTTATAGACGCCATAAAAAATGTGTATCCACCATTACCGCCCCCGCCAACACCAGCATAATTGCTGGAATCGGCGCCGTTGTTGCCAACCGACCCACCGCCACCTGCGCCACCGCCATTGCCACCGTTTAATGCTCCGCCATATACATAATCACCCGAACTAGAAGCAAATAATTTATAATATTTAGTTGCACCAGTGAGATTCATACCTTCGGCAGCCATAGAACCACCGCCCCCGCCACCACCGCCGAGAGTTGTAAGTAGTGAACCAAATGAAGTATTACCACCATTTGAACCATTATTACCACGGCGCCCATATGGTGCTGTTAATGCTTGACCGCCAAAAGGAACAGTTAAAATAGGTGAAGCATTTGCAGTGCCTTGCCATGCAAGTCCAAGACCTGTGTTAACTGTTGGGTCAAGCCAATGATTATTAGTAGAAGAACTATTAACAGTAGTATTTAAGTAACGAGATGAACCTAATAAAAAGCCATCAAAGTATACGTTACCCGCAGTATTCTGAGTCCAGTTTAATGTTAAAATAAACCGTGTGGCAGTTGATGGAACACCGCTAGTTTGCGCTGTTGTTCCAAAGTCTCCACCTGAAGAATTAAATGCGTAGTGAGAAGCCTGTGTCGCAGCAACAGCATAAGAGCCAGTAATACCAGTATCAGTGCGTAATAAAGTTGAAGCGTTGTACCAAGCAATTGTCGGCGTAAAATTGTAAGTTACAGTAGAACCACTGTTATTGTACCAAGCAAAATTAAAAGTAAAGTTATCCCCTGCGATTGTTGAAAATGGAATAGTAAGACCAGTGGTTGAATCGTAAGTTAGGCTTAAAGCACCTGTAGTGGCAGTAAAATTCATCTGACCACTCGAACCTACTCCTACGGCAGTAGTATTAGAATGAGCGATAGTACCGCCTGTTGCTGACCAGTTTGTGACGTTTGCAGCAGCAAAGTCTCCATTTGGAAATGCGTTATAGAGAATACTTGGAGTTGTACTACCAACTGTTGCGCCTGTGCCACCTGCACCAATAGTTACTGTGTAAGCAGTATTTGGTGTAACAGAGAGTCTGCGAAGAACAACTTCTCCACCGCCCCCGCCACCGCCACCGCGTCCTGATGGACGAGCAGTTGTATTGCCAAGGCTTCCAGTTCCACCCATTGAGCAACCGCCCCCGCCACCGCCACCGCCACCTGCAACGGCAAGAACTTCTACTGTGTTAACACCTGAAGGCGCTGTCCATGTACCTGATGTGGTGAACTCTTGAAAATATTGACTGCGTGGAGGTTTAGTTGTAGTAATAGCCATTATGAAATTTCCGTTCCGAATGCAGAGAATGTTAAGTTAGCAGTTGAGGCATAAATTGTGATTACATCTGTTGTTGCTAAAGTAATTCCAAGAGTGAAGGAAATAGTGTCATTTCCTCCTAAAACTGCGTCATAAGCAATATACTGGGAGTTGGCTAGGGATGCTCCACCTACACGAACAGCAATACGGAAAGTCGCTCCTGTAGATGATAGGTTAGCCACGGCAATAGTCGATACCACTGCGCTTCTTGAGGCAGGAACCGTATAAAGGGTTGTAGCCGTGATAGAGGCAGGGTTTGATTGCCCTAGAACTTTATAGAAATTTGGCATCGTTTATGCTCCCATAATCATGAAATCGTCTAAGCGTGAGGCGTTCTCGCTTATTATACTGGCTAAGTCTACCTGAGCCGAAGTTAGGCTAGATTCTGCGTTTGTCTGTTGAGTCTGTGCCTGTGTTACATAAGGCGGTAAATCCGTTGAATAAATAAAGCCAAGCGGACCAATAAATCTAAGATTGGCTTGGTCGACTTTTGTATCCATATCTTGAACTGTGGCATCAAGAATCGCCCAGTCCGTAGAAGATACGAATGAATAGTAAGTTGGACTGACAACGTATGGTGGAGCAATATCTGCCATCTCAACTGGGGAACCGCCAGTAAGACTAATTGAATAAGAACGACCACCTAAAAAAGACTCTTCAACTAGGTAAGTGAAAATATCGCTTAAATCAGGGTCATTTGTTGCTGGTAAAACAATACTAAATGAGCCAGTTGGGTCAAGGGTTGCTACAGAAGTTGACTGAATAATAATTACATCTGCTGCCATATCGCGCAATGTCTGACTGCTGCTGAATCTAATTGAGCCAGCAATTGGATTTCCTTGATAATCAACATAAGTACCGTTTACGGTAATAAGAGTTACATTTCCCGGGAGAGCCATTTAGACTCCCATAAGTAAAAAGGGATGTATGTACCTAAGATTTTCTGCTGCTGTGGTTGCTGTGGCAGATGCTGAACTTGCTGCTGAAGTCGCTGCTGCTGTTGCAGTATTAATTTGTCCAGCAGGGTCTGAAGCAGTATTAACTGTTGCAACCATTCCCGTCACTTGGGCATTAAGCGTTGAGTAACTACTTAGCAAAACATAAGTTGAACTCAAACCAGCGCTTGCAGAAGATGGCGCTACATCTGCAAGATTGAGCGTTGCTGCTGCTGAAGGAATGGCAATGTCGTATAAACGACCACCTGAGAAAGCCTCTTCAACTGAATAAGTAAAGTTATACGGGCTTAAAGATGTGTCATCTGTAGCGGGCAAAATAGTGCTAAATGAACCATTTGAATCAAGAGTTACCGAGATAGTTTTGGCAATGACTATTTGATTGTATGAAGCATCTGTCAAAATGGCTCTAGGAGTAAAATTGACTTGCCCAGCAATTGGATTGCCTTGGATATCAACATAAGTTCCTGAAACCGTAACAGTTGTTAAATTTGGCGTTAAAGCCATTTTTCACCCCTTACAAATTGTAATCAAATATTAGCAACTAGACCACATAAAGCGCTGGTCTAATGTGCCTGTGGCAACAATTGCATAAAGTGATTCACCGTTAGCAACTTTGATTTGAAGGTCATCTCCAACTGTTGCTGATGAAGCACGGTGCATCAAGTAACCATTAGATGTAGACACATCTGAACCGCCAATATAAAAATCAACTGTTGTAGAAATGTTCTGAATGTAAACAATATGTCCGTCGCGACTGCTTGGATTTGGATTAGAAATTAATGTTGGTGTGGCAGCGATTGTAATTACCTGTGACTTAAATGCCATTTTATTCTCCTATGAAAATGGGGGACGACTCATTTTACTGAATCGCCCCCCAACCGATTATTCGGTGGCGACTTTTGTTTTCTTTGTCACCTTGGGCGCTTCTTCTTCCTCGGTAAGAGGGCGAATATAACGCATTGACTCAAGGTTCTTAATGTGCATCCATTCGGATGTATCAACAATATCTCCGTATTTAAGGTTTTTACCGTTAGATACGAAAGTCTTGAGAACGAAATGCTTCATATTATTGACGGTAGATAACTACTGTTGAAGATGAAGCAACACGAACTAAGAATGATGCTGACGAAGCGGAACCAACAGTTGCTGAACCAACGATTGTTACGCTTGTTCCACCAACCATAGTAATTGCTGCTGCTGATGCCGAAAGGTTAATAACTGTTAGTTCATAACTTGCGCCAACTACGCCTGAAGTCAGAGCAATAATTGCTGCTGCTGTATCAGTTGTAAGGTTGCGAGCAGTTGTTGGTGTTGATGTAATAATTTTGCTTGTGATGATATTTGCTGCTGATGCAACCATTGATGCGCCGTCAGCAATATTATCAACTGTTGTAGAAAGTGCTAGTGTGCCAGTGAACTGTGCATCTGTAGCCATAATCTGTCCAACAATTGCATCACCTTTGGTAAGACGATTTGGATTTGCTCCCATTTTAATTTCCTTTTCTAAGAAAGAAGGGGAGAGCCTTTACAGACCCTCCCCCTCACTCAACTTAATTAAGCGACGATTGATGTCCAGAAATAACCAAGGTCATTGGCTACTACCTTATTATCAAATGCCATTTCCGCTTCAATGCGGTCTGACTTGATTGACTCCATACGGAACTGTGAAGTACCGATAGTTGCGTTAAGTCCACCTGAAACACCTGTCCATGCGAATGTGTAACCCGCTGAAGGTGTAAGTAGTCCTGGGTTTGGAGCAACGTGGCAAAGAAGTGCTGACTTACCAAATGCAAAACTATATGCACCTGTTGCGCCTTCATTGTTTGTTGCCTTAACAGCCTTAGCAACGATAACACGCGGTACATCGAACATAGCAGCGAGCATATCTGTTGTAATTGTCTGTGAAGATGTGTACTTGATACGGTCTACAAGGTCAGGGTGATTCTTTAGAGCCTTGAATACGTCGTATCCGAGAACGAGAGTGTTTGCTTCCATACCTGTTGTAGATAGGATGCCTGACTTTCCGTTTTCGATGTCATTGATTGGGTCTGATGCTGTGTAATCTGACCATTGCTTGACCTGACCTGTTGTTGGAGTTCCAGCAACACCTGTGATGTCTGTTCCCCATACGCTTGTTGTGAAGAAATCATTTACGAACTGAAGTTCACGACGGAGCATTAGACGACGAGTTACGAACTCTGTTGCCTCACGAAGAGGGTTCAAAGGTGTATCTGCGTTAGCAATTGTTTGGTCATCGACATCTTTGTGGAAAGCAAAAACATCTGCTGAGTATGTTGCAGATGATAGAGAATATCCACCACCAGCAGACTCTGTTCCCGGAGCACGGCGTTGAGCCTCGTCACGGAACCAGTCGTTCTTGTCATAAGTGAAATACTTATTTGACTTCTTATCGACAGGGATTACTGGGAATACCTTGTCGGCAATGAAGTTATCTTGATTCTGAAGGTAAGCAACAGAAATGTTTGTAAGAATTGCGTCAATGTGGACGCTATTGATATTTGGCTGTGGCATTTTCTATTTGCTCCTTAGTTCGCTCTAGTTGCGTTAGCGCAGTTAATAACGGCGGTCACAACATTTGCATCAGCAGCAGAAGCGGTAATAAGAGAACCGACAATGTACTTTGTTGTATCTGTTGTAGTAAGAGCAACTGCCTTACCGTTAGCATCTGTACCAATTGTGTTTGGAAGTGTGATTGCTGCACCAGCAACAACCTTTGTTCCGCCTACGATTAGAACTTCTGCTTCTTGACCTGATGTTGGTGCGTTCTGAAGAACGCCGATTGGTGAATCTGTAGCGCCAGAGCAGATGACTGCCTGTCCGCTTGAGTTCAACTTAACGAACTTGTATTGTGCTGCGGAAAGGTCTGCACCTGCGACGAGGGTGACCTTTACCGAGTAATTACTGAATTCATATGCCATGGTAATTAGGCACCTTTCTCGGTTAGGTATTGGCTGTAAAGGTCAGGATTTTTTGATGCAATGTCAGCGAGTGCGACCTCAAATGACTTTGCAACACCCTCTTCAACAGCAGACTTTGCCATAGCCGTCATACGACCATAAGCATCACCGCTCTTGAAATCTGCGGATTTGCCGATTTCCGCAAAAATTGCTGCTGATTCAGCCTGTGCATTGATTGAAGAAAGAATTTCTTCAACTGACTTTGCAAGGTCTGCATCTGTTGATGCCAAGCGACGAAGCGCTGGTCCAACTTTTTCTGCATCGAGATTGAGGTTTGCCCAACCCTTTGCCTTTTCGACTGCTTCTGCATCTGCATGAGCATCGCGTTCTTTTGCAAGTTCCGCTGTTGCATCTTCTGCTTGTTTGCGAAGGTCGTCAATCATTTTTACAACTGCTTCGGGAGCCGACTTCAAGAAATCCTCTGAAGTATCCACTGCTTTTGCCATCGCTGGTTCAGCAGCATCTTCTTTAGCGGATTCTGCTAATTTGGCTTCTAGTTCAGCAATTTTTTTCATTGCTTCTTCCATAGTCATATCAGCCTTTTCGACCTGCTCTTCAACAGCCGTGGTAGTTACTTCCTCCATATTGGAGTCCTCCTCGGTGAGCGTTTCGTCCATTACCCTCTGAACTTCAGATTCATCGGCTGATTTCATAACCAACCAACCTTCATGTAGGTGAGCGGGATGGTCTACCCCACTCGTTTCCTCAATGGCGAGATTCACCATTTTGCGGGTGCGATTTGCCAATGTTTCTCCTAACGAATAGAGAGTGCCGACCTAACACCTAGTTAGGCAAACAAACTCGGGTCTTGACGGCTAAAGAATACCATATGCCCGTTTTGTACCTTTTTTAGTTACTGAGGATTTGGGTCTTTGCGAACGCTTCAGGTAGATTTGAGATACTAAAAGAGGGAAAAACATTTTCATTCTCCCAAAAACTGGCAACTCTAAAAGCAAAATCATTTGAGTCCATCTTGGACCATATAAAAAAAGCATGAGTGTCATTTGGAAGGTCAACTTCAACTCCTACATACCCCGGTTGTGTTGTAACTCTTTGGGCTTGTAGGTTCATAGAATTAAGTAACTCAATGGTTACATCAATAATGGTTTTCATTACTTGGGAGAACGCTTTGGAGGATGGAGAATATCCATGTCATCCATCCACCTAGGGTCATCGGCGTTATTGTCGAACTCACCCTCTGTGTCATTTTCTTCATAACTAATCTTTGGCTTTTTGTTCTTATAGTTTTTTGGCTCTGAACTGTCTTCGCCTTCAGAATCATCTGTATTGTATTTCCCATTAGCCCAAGCGCCGTGGCTTCCTTGGTCGTGATTGCCATGCTTTGCAACAGCAATCTTTTTCATTGCGTAAGCCATTTCGCGCATAGACTTATCAACTATTGACTTTGCATAGCCTTTAAGACCAGCGATTCCCTTTTGATTGACCTCTTCCTCAATCATGGCATACTCTTCGTCCTTCATGCTTTTCATAGGACCAAGGCGTAGTTCTTTGAGAATCTTTTTATCTTTCATGTGGGCAATTGTATCAAAGAGGGATTAAAAATAACCAAGTAGGCTTAATAATTCTTCTTCATCTTTGTTTCTCTTATCCCATAATAAAATAGAAGCCTTGGATTGACCATGGGAATCTCTTGGCGGACCAGTAAATGTAGGAATGAAATTTGAAATTTTTCTTTGGATTGGTTCTAACAATCCGTTATAAGGAAAATTTAATTCATTGTAAAGAATGGGGCTATCATAGGTATACATTACTCTTGAATTATTTCCTGTACCGCTGGCGCTGGTGGGGCTACAAATCTGCCTGTTGCCTCATCATAAAATGAACCAATGCCAGCAGAGTTTTCAGGTGTGTATTCAATAAGAGTTAAACCTAACGATGCCTCGGTTTCTTCTTTATTGTCTGCAACGATGACGCTTGAAACCACATTTCCACTCATTACTGCAAATGTTGCCATTGTTACTCCTTAGTAGTAAAGATAAATTACGCCGTTACCGCCAGCACCGCCTGTGCCTGATTGACACCCTGCACCGCCACCGCCACCATAGTTAGCGCCAGCACCACCATTGTAACCTGAAGCATCTGAACCAGCATTTCCATTAAAACCTATACCACCTCCGCCTCCGCCACCAGCAGTAGTTGTACCAACTCCATAAGAACCATTACCAGCAGCGCCTGAAAGAGTGGTAGTAACGCCAGTACCAGTACCACTTGAAACACCTGTTGTTGCGCTAATAACTGTAATTGTTGTTGAAGTAGTTGCGCTAATAGGAACACCAGTTAAATTAAGAGAAGAACCTGATGCAGTACCTAGACCAGTTACAGTTAATTTTTGACCAACTTTGAAAGTGTGTGAGGCAACTGTGTAAGTAACAGTTGTTCCATTACCTGTTCCAGCAGTAATTGATACTGATGATTGTAGATTTCCACCACCTGCCCCGCCAATAGAAAATCCTGGCGCCCAACCTGACGCGCCACCACCACCAATTAAACCCGCACCACCACACCCGCCGTAGCCAACACTTCCTGCGGTTACATTATATCCAGTGCCACCGCCACCACCTGATACACCCTCACCACCATGACCGCCATTGGTGGCTACTGGGTTTCCACCACCCCCTGCATAACCAAAACCGCCTGGGTTTCCACTACTTGCAGCAGGAGCACCTGTATAAGAAATTGAACTGCCTGTTTGACCACCCACATTTAACCCACCACCACCTGCACCACCTAAAACAGTTGCAGCCTGTGCTGTTGTATTTCCTCTACCACCTGAACCGCCACCTGCTAAAACCATTCCATAAGTAGTTACGCCACCATTTTGTCCGTTAAGCAATCCATTAGATGTAGTCCCACCTGCACCTCCTGCACCAACTGTGCAAGTGTTGCTTGCAAAAGTCCAACCAGCAGAAAACCCTCCACCTCCTCCGCCTCCTGCATTGAGATAAGCAGGTGATGTAGTTCCACCTGATGTATAAGTTGTAGATTGCGCTAAAGTATTTGCAACTGTCCAAGTTGTAGAAGTTGCGTCAATGATATTTAAGGTTGAAAGATTGAAACCTGTGGGGGTAACGCCAGTTGTTGAAACTGTTTGACCTAATAGAAAGTTATGGCTTCCCGTATAAGTAACTACGCCAGTAAATGTAATTGTTCCAGTTGCTGCTCCAGTTGTTGCGTTGGCAACAGTAAAAGATGTTCCTAAAGTTGAAGCAGTAACGGTAAATGTTCCGTTGTAACCAGCAGGTGTTGCACCTGAAATAACAACCGAAGTTCCGACTGGCACTCTTGCAGTTGATGTATATGTTACAGAACCAGTAGCAGGTGATGAAGCGGTGACTGCGGTAATTGTTCCACCTGCAACTGCTCCAGTAACTATTGATGTGACAACTGCTAAACCAGCAGCGCCAGTTACGGCAGTTCCTGTTGCAGCGTTTGTAACTGTAAATCCAGTAGAAGTTGCAGTTGCAACCGTTACTGCCGACAAGTTAAACGCAGTAGTTGATAAACCCGTGATTGTTACTCTTTGACCTGCAACCATTGTGTTGTTCCCAGTGTAGGTAACAGTAGTTCCGTCAGCAGATGCAGCAGTAATTGTTACATATTGACCACCTACTCCAGTTCCGCCTCCGCCACCGCCAGCAATACAGACTGCATAAACTCGTTGAATACCAGCAGGGATTGTTACTGAACCGCTTGATGTGATTGTTTGTTGTAGTTTTAATCCAAAAGGAGTATCACTAAAAGATGAATTTTGATAAATGTTTACGCTCATTGTTTGCTCTCCTTAGTAGAAAATGTAAAGTATGCCATCGCCACCCCAACCATTACCACTACTACCGCCTCCGCCACCGCCAAGACCACCGTTATTTGTACTACCAGCGCCTCCATTAGTAACAACACCTGCACCACCACCACCAGCACCAACTGCACCGCTACCAGTAGTACCAGTACCACCAGTAGTGGAAACTCCAGTTATTATATTGACACCGTTTCCACCGTTTCCGCCAATGCAAGTACCAGCGCCACTTGTACTTCCTCCGCCACCGCCAACTAAACCTGAACCGCCATTACCTGCTGTAACTGTTTGACCAAGTATTGCTGTTGCATTAAGTCCACCACCACCTGAGATTGCATTTGCAGAGTTTCCTGCTCCTCCAGCATTAGGCATACCCCACATATTTGTACTCCCACCAACACCACCGCTACTTCCTCCGCCATAATAGCCATTAACGCTTGACGAACCACCGCCAGCCTGTCCGCTAATTATCAAGCCATAACGAGTGGAACCGCCACCAAAGCCAGCATTATTTCCGCCAGTACCAATCAAACAAAATGGAGCAGCAGGTGTCCAACCCCAAGCAGCACCACCAGCACCGCCACCATTATAACCACCACCTTGACCACCGCCACCGACACAGATTGCATATACCCAAGTAATATCACTAGGAATTGTTACAGACATATAACCCATTTTTTGCACAATTCCACCTGATACAAAAGTGCCAGTTGCAGCGCTAGTTATAGTAAACTGAGTTGAAGTTGCAGAACGAACTGTTGCTACTCTTAAATTGTAAGCAATTGGAGTAACATTGTAGATACTAACAATATCACCAGCAGAATAATTATTTGCAGCCGTATAAGTAACAACGCCAGCAGAAGCAGTTACATTTGTAATATCTGCTTGACCAACTTTATGGCGCAAGGTCAAACCGTGTGGCAAAAAGAAAGATGTTTGTTGATTAGGCGTGACTGTATTAGAAGATTGTTGCCAAGAAGATACTTGCGTACCTACTTTGGTCTTACGAAATATGTTTGACAATTTATCTCCTTAGTAGAAAATATAAAGAATTCCTGCGCCGCCAACGCCGCTTGTAGTAGTTCCACCGCCACCACCACCGCCGCCTAAACCGCCTGCACCGCCAGCAGCACCAACAGCAGCACTTCCGTTACCTGCTACACCCGCCCCACCACCGCCACCGCCAGTACCGCCAGCAGTAAAAGATACGCCAGCGCCACCAGTAGTTGTTGCACCAGTCAAAATGTTTATTCCATTACCGCCTGTGCCGCCGTTACCTGCAATAGATGCGTGTTGTGCTTTACCACCGCCACCACCTGCTAAACCTGAACCGCCGTTGCCTGCTACTTGAAATGCAACACCGATGTTATTGCTTCCACCACCACCACCTGAAATACCATTACCACCGTTAGTTGGATTTGAAGTACTTGAAGAACTACCAGCACCAGCACCAGCACCTACAGTTCCATTTGTATTATTTGCAGCGGTGCCACCAGGTATTCCATAATAATTAGTTGAACCTGAACCACCTGTTGCTGCACCACCACCACCGCCTGCCGCACCTAAAATTCCAGCGCTTCCAGTACCACCTGCGCCACCATTACCACCTGGACCAGCAATAATATGACCATAGCGCGTGTAACCGCCGCCAGTGCCGACAACGCAAGTTGAATTAGCCAATGTCCAACCCCAAGCAATTCCACCAGCGCCCCCGCCACCTTTGTCAATATTGCTACTTTGACCGCCACCACCACCACCAACACAGATTGCATAAACCCAAGTAATACCAGCGGGGATTGTCACTGAGGTTGTACCTGCGTTAATTGTTTGTCTAAGGGTTAAGCCGTGTGGAAGTATGAAAGATGTCTGTGCGTTTGGTGTAACTATGTCACTTTGCGCCCAACTAGAAACTTGCGAACTAGATTCGCCTCTACGAATCGGGTTAGCCATTTACGAAATCCTGTTTACATAACCTGAAACTGTGACCACATTTGCAGTTCCTGCATAGGCTGCAACTGTATTACCTGCTGAACCTGTACCAGCCAAGATAAGCCCTGGCACTATTAGTGTCAAACCTGACTGTGAAGGAATAGTAATTTTAATGTCATCGTCAGGTGTTGCAGTACCACCGTATTGAACAGTTAGCAAAATTGGACCAGTAGATGAGTTGTAAGCATAAAGCCAAATCTCATCAAAGATTGATGATGATGTGCCAGTTGTGTGGATAGTTGTACCAGCCGATGCAGTTGCCACAACCTTAATTGGTGAACCGTCTGTTGCGCCTGAAAATGCTACCTTTGTAAAAGTTGCCATTGTTTTATCCTATCCAAATACCTGAGTTGCTAATATGTTTTGGTCTGAGTCTACTGCGCTTCCGCCACCGCCACTACCTGATGAGTTAATAGTAACTACACCAGTTCCACCTGTGGGACTAATTGTGACGTTAGTTCCAGCAATAATTTGTGTTACACCACCAGTTTGTGCAACCCATTGAGTGTTGTAATCAGTGCCATCTATTTTTGCTAATACTTGTCCAGTTGTACCGCCAACTGGAACACCTTGCCCAGTTGCTCCAGTTGCTCCTGTAGCCCCGTTAGTACCAGCAGCCCCCGTTGCTCCAGTAGCGCCTTGAGGACCCGTCGCGCCAGTGGCTCCATTTGTACCATTTGTGCCATTTGTGCCATTTGTACCAGGAGAGCCTGTTGCACCCGTCGCGCCCGTTGAACCAATTAAACTTGTACCACTTCCCCAAGCGCCAGCAGTTTTTGGACCATAGATAAGATTATTTGTGGTATCAATATAAAAATCGCCATCAACACCTAATCCCGATGATGGTGCTCCACTGCCATTTCTAACTGTCTTACCATCAGTACCATTATTTCCTGTTGCGCCAGTTGCACCTGTTGCACCTTGAGGACCTGTTGCTCCTACTGCTCCAGTTGCTCCTGTGGCTCCAGCGGGACCTACATCTCCTTGAATTCCTTGAGGACCAGTTGCGCCAGTCGAACCTGTTGCTCCAACAGCGCCTGTAGACCCTGTTGCTCCTATGGCTCCTGTAGCGCCAACTGCACCTGTTACGCCAGTTGCTCCCGTAGAACCAGTTGGACCGATTATGCTAGTTCCAGTTCCCCATGCTCCAGCAGTTTTTGGTCCATAAATTAAATTGTTAGTTGTATCTATGTAGAAATCGCCATCAACCCCAAGTCCAGCCGAAGGCGCACCTGAGCCGTTCCTAACTGTCTTGCCGTCTGTTCCGTTAGTTCCGTTAGTTCCGTTAGTTCCAGTCGCTCCTGTTGCGCCAGTTGCTCCAGCGGGACCAGTCGCTCCAGTTGCTCCGTCAATTCCGTTTGTACCGTTAGTGCCGTTAGCACCTGTTGCACCCGTCGCGCCTTGCTGACCTGTTGCGCCTGTATCGCCTTTTACTCCTTGAGGACCTGTTGCTCCCGTAGCACCAACTGCCCCTGTTGCTCCCGTTGCTCCCGTTGCACCATCAATTCCATTAGTACCGTTAGCACCTGTAGCACCTTGAAGACCTGTTGAACCAACTGCTCCAGTAATACCTTGAATTCCTTGAGCGCCAGTAGCGCCTTGAGCACCCGTCGCGCCTTGCTGACCTGTTGCGCCAGTTAAACCTGTTGGTCCAACTTGTGTATACATCACCTGAGTTACGGTTAAAACTAAACTTGCAGTTGTTGGAGCCGTTGGACTTGCAGATGCAGCGTATGTTTGAAGACTAACAGTGGTATCACTACTCCATACAAATTCGTAATAATCTCCAGCAGCAACTGTGAACACAAAATTCCATGATGGCAATGTGTGACCGTTAACTCCACCGTGTTTTGAAACAACTGCAACAAGTCCAGTTGAGCCAGCAACATCTACACCATTTTTACGCAACCAAATTTTTACATCGTGTTCTTGAGTATCGCTATTTTCAAATTGACCTGACCATTGAACATTGTAAGTTCCTGCATAATCAAAGGTTATTTTGGTTTTATTTCCACCACCATTGGCAACCATTCGAACGCCATTGTTTTCATCAGTCTGCTCAAAAATCATTTCATAAGCAGTTGTTGAACTCGCAATTGTTTGGTCTTGATAACTAGAAAATGCGCCGTAATAACCTAACGCACCACCTGCGCCAGTTGCTCCAGTATCACCTTTTGCACCCGTTGCTCCTTGAGCACCCGTTGCGCCTTGAGCACCCGTTGGACCAATAGAGCCAGTTGCGCCTTGCTCGCCAGTAGCGCCCGTTGGTCCTGTTGGACCAATATCTCCTTGAATACCTTGAATTCCTTGAGCACCCGTTGCGCCCGTTGCTCCTACTGCGCCAGCGGGACCAGTTGGACCTGTTGGACCTGCGGGACCAGTCGCTCCAGTTGGACCCACCGTATTTGACACCGATGCTTCAATTGCCAGTAAACGGTCTTTTACTGATGCACTACTGCCTTTAGGATTTGTTCCTAATTCTGCTTCAATTGCTTCAATTGCATCATTAGCATTTGCATGTTGTTGTGCATGGGGAACCGTTACAGAATCTAAATTGTCTGTAGGTGTTGGATTTGTAAAATTATCTATCCCCGATGGATAATTTGTAGACATTATTCTTCCTCAATAATTCTTGAAATATTGCCGAATTCATCCCGTTCAATTTTTCGATTTTTAGGTTTTTCTTCAGGCATTACAACATTGATGACAGGTTGATTAGCGGACATTATTTCCGCAAGTTTAATCATCATTGCTTCAATGTCAATTGTAGGTGACTTTTCTATGATTACTGGCTCAACTGGAGCGGGCATGTCCTTTTTAATAGTTTCAATAATTGAATCAGTTAAAGCCTTAATATCGATTGGCTTTTCTTTTTCTACTAGGACTTCCTCATCTTGGATGACCTTTTTCTTTTTCTTTGGTTGATTCATTACTGTATCAACATGGACATCAGAAACTGTTGGTCCATCTGCCTTTTCCATATCAACGTATAAACGCTCAGCACGACCACCAATAGAATAACCAAGAATTTCACCGTTTTGAATCTTTTCCCATGCCCAAGGTTCCCAAACAACTCCAAGAAAAACAGTGTTTGGCGGGTAGGTATGGTTTACTTCAATTCCTGATGGGGTGCTAATTGGCACGGTCAACTCATATGGGAAAGCCATAACCTCGACCCATTCTCCAGCCACGATATCGCGGTTGTGCTGAAGTCGGATTCGACGGTCATCTGTTCGAACATAATCCCAAACCGCTTTTTGCAACTCTTCGGCATCTGTCCATTCGCCATGAGCATCTAAGCGGTCGGGGATATACATGGCTCCTAGCGTGTAACGCTTGTCGCCTTCAGCCTTGGATACTTCGTACTCTCCGATTGATTTAGCCACTTCCGAGAAAGCATCAGGGAAGGTTTTGCGAGCCAACTCTTCGCTTACTTCGTCAAAATCTGCTGAGCCTTGAGTTAGAACTTCAACGATTCTTTCCGATGGTTCCCAAGTATTAGCAATCGGTTTCCATATCTCTTCTGAAATGCTATCGGGTACGTCAAGATTGAAGCGATAGAGCACCACAGGCTGAAAATTGATATCAGTCTTTACAAAGTAACGCATATTTATTCTCCTCCTCTCTCGTTTTGGAGTATATCAACTGGGGTTGATTTAGTCAATCCTGCCTCTTCAGCAGTTTCAAAGCGCTGAACCTCAAGGGAGCCGATTCCTAAAACTTTTGGCATGTTATCGGGGCGAGGAATTTGCTTAGCCATTACAACCATCTCATCCCATCGGGCGATACGGTATTGATTGTCTGTAGACACACGGTACTTCTCATAAACCCTATGAAGTTTTCCTTCTTTTACTTCAAGTGATTTTGGTGTGTGCAACTGAATCTCAATTGCTACGCCATTCTTCACAGCCTTGATATTGACCCCATCATATGGGTCTCCAGCCGTCCAAAAGTTTTTGGTGCGGACTTTCCAGCCAGTTGCTTCAAGACCCTTTACTGTTGCATCTAATCCATCTGCATAGTTTGCATCAGAAACTTTGATGGTGTAACGAATTGCATCTGATACTCCTTCAGCAGCCTTCTCGTGATTTCCTTCATGCTCCTTTGCAGCATCTGCATCAATCTTTCGAGCAAGTGAATCTGTTGACTTTAGGCGTTGGCTTAATCCCATGAGTTTTCCATCAGCGTTTTTAGCAAAAGTATTTACTAACTCTGTGACCTGTGGTTCAATTTTAACTGAGCGGTCACGGATAGCGCTCGCAAGTGAAACAGCCTTTGCTGAGCGCTCTTTTGTTGGAGCAACATCATCTGCATACGCCGAAGAACCAGCAGCCCATGCACCATGTTTCTTTTGGTCATGCCCGCCACCTTCATGTTTCCAAATAAGTGCTTTCTTAGCGGGTGCATCAATTGCTTGACCTTCAAAACCATTCTTTGTTGACCAGTCTAGTGAAATATCTAGTGCCTCTTTTGCTGTTACTGAAAGACGATAGACAGGCAACTCAGTTCCAGGATTATCAAATGCAAATGCAACAGCAGCGCCCCATGTATGGTGTCCATCAATAACGTAACCATCTTTGGAAATAAGAATTCGTTCATCTTTTGGAATCTTGCCATCTTCGCGGAATTTATTATAGATAGCACCTGAACGAGAAGCAGAAATTTCTTTCTGAACTGGCTTGAGAGTGGTTGGGTCAATCTTTTCTTTCTCAGCCGTAACACCTAATTTGGCTTCAATCTCAGATAAGAAGCGAGCGCGTTCTTTTCCAGGAATTTGAGGCATATCTTTACGAGCAATTCCCATTCCTTCATCGCCATATAGCAATGTTCCCTTGATGCTTAACTCCGTTAAATCAGGATGGTCTGTTCGCTTTGATGCTTTCATCAAGAAAGCAGATAGATTCTCAGGTTCTACTTCAGGGTGACCACCTGCCAAAATTGCTTCAGCAATTCCATCAGCCCATTTACCGTGAGTTTTTTGGTCGTGTTGCCCAGGATTATGTTTTACAACTTCTTCTTTTTCGGCGCGAGCAACCATGGACTCAGCCCATGCAAATCCTGCGTCTCCGCCCCAAGCATCCCAAGCAACTCGACCAGCGGATGGATAACCTTTTTCGCCTTGAGTAAATCCAAGAGCATTCTTATCAACTTCATGACGAGAGAAGAATGATTTCATTCTCTTCAAAGTTTCAATAGATACTGATTCTCCCGCTGCTAATTGCGAAGCGCGGTGCTTTCCAACTGCTGTGAATCCACTGCCAGCCTTTCCATCAGCAATCCAATCTAGGGCGCGACGCGCTGCATCTCGAACTGATTTAGGAGGAGTGTTATCTGCCTTTGAGAATCGGTGAATTTGGTCAAGGCGGTCTTGAGCCTCTTTCTCTGAACTGTATGTACCAAACTTTCGCTTTCCAGTTGAATCGTAAACTGTGTACTTTCCACCCTCTTCACGAATCATCTTTTCCATAGGGTCAAATTCAACTGGCTCGATACGCATTTCATAGCCATCAATTGTTAGATAGGTATCGACATTTCCAATTGGACTCCCAGTTGTCTTAATTACATCTTCAACCATTCCTTCAGGTAACGAGGAGGCGAGAGAGGTCAGGTCAACATCTTTAATTGAATCTACAAGGATTTCGAACTCATCCCATGAGTCTTGAGGGCGAGACATCTTGCGACGAGCCATCTCGTTGAGGACCGTGTGGTGTACCTCAATCTCGGCAGCCGTAGGAGCCATAGATTTGTGAAGGTTCTCATGGAGCGTGAGAAGTTTCTCTGCGCTCAGATTAATTAGTTTAGATGCAATATCCGCCATGTGTAAAGGATAGCGGATAGAATTTCAACTGTTATTTAGTCTTTTCAACCAAAGTTAGTTTTTGCTCTACTACTTTGTCCAAGAAAGCCACCTCATTATCGTCGGGTAAGCCTTCCATCTCAACAGGCATGGAGGCATGGAGTTTTGATAAGGCGTCTAATCTCTCTTGTCTGTTCATGGTGATGAGTTTACCGTAGGAGCGGGCTTTTCGCGAGGGGTGCCGTCATAGACCAAACCATCGCCATCTCGGTCAATTGGACCTTGCTGGATAGTGCGTCCTTCTTTGGTCAAGCCTTTTTGATACTTCATGGTCAGGTTATTAAGCAATCTTGCCCCAGCCCACGAATATACGGGTTTTCCCGTAATGCGATTAGTGTCTATTTGAACTCTATCTTTATAGCCAATCATCAAGAAATCATTCGGGATAGGAAAATCCTCCGAGGTAATTGGTTTGAATGAGGTAAATACCCTAAAAATTGGGGTGTAATCAGTAACCATTTTTGACATTAAAGAATCAAACTCAAGACGATTTGTTGAACCCTCACCAAAATCAGCAGAATTATTTATTCTCCCACCTATCAACTGACTTACATTTTCACGCATATTTCTTTCATCAAAGTCAAAACCTGACTTAGCCCAATGGCGAGCGCCATCCCATGCTGTGCCTACATCAATTCTGCCAATGCCTACCGCTACATACCAAGCCTCTTGTCGGGCTATAAATTTGGAGCCGAATCCAACTCCAGCATATTCATCTTCCATTTTGAATAGGTCATGCTCTACAGCCCAAATCTCATTGCCTTGTTTGTCTTGGCTTTTGAAGAAGCCGCGTTGGAACTCTCCAGCATAGTTACCAGCATCATCCGTGATTTCACCAGTTACAACCAGCCTCTGACCATCAAGATAAATGTTATTTGTTGATGAACTAAGAGTGGTGGCAACCTCACCCTGAGCATTTTTAACATCATAATCCATGGCATAAACATCATCAAAGAAGGTATGTAAATCTTCAGGGTTAAATTCTTCACCGTTTTGTTCTTGCCATAATTGAGCAATGGTGCCGTCATCATTATCAATATATTCTTGAATCATTTCATTTTGCATATCTTCATAAATGGTTGTTTTTTCTTGCTCTGTGTATTCATGGTTAGGAAATTCTTCTTGTAAATTTTTAAGTCGCTCGGCAACTCTTTCGTCAATTCCTTCAATGGCTGCCTCGTACATACCCGCATCGTTATTAACATAATCTTTTAAGTCGGTATAGTCAGGTTGTTCGGCAGGTGTCAGAGCATTTTCTAAATCTTGGAGCGATGGACCTAAATTCTCCATCTCGTTAATAAGTGCTTCATCTTCAGCAGAGATTCCACGCGCCCAGTTGCCGTGAGAAGATTGGTCATCGCCACCTGCATGTGCTTCTCCACCACTGTGCTTGAAGATAGGCTTTAGTCCAAACGCAAAACGAATTGCTCTAAATTTTGTAAATACTGCTGGAACTTCCCAAAACTCAGAAGGCAACAATGCAACCTTTTGGTCAGCGAACTGCTTGCCACGATTATTGAAGAAAGAGTTTTGCCCACGGGTCTCAGTAGTCAATGCTGCGCGAGCATCCATTGTAAACATTTGTGAGTGATGAACCCACGCAGCCTCTTCGCCATCTTGACCGAATCCACGCCCAGTTGCAGCATGTCCAAAGTAATCATGAACTGCTCTAAACTTGTCATTCTGCTCATTACTAAATAGCGGATGAGCACCTGTTGATGCAGTTGATAAGACCTTTAGGTTTCCCTTGCTTACATCATCAAACATCTCTTTAGAAGTCTTGTACGGGTCTTCAGCAACAAAGGAAACTTTTACTCCAAGATTCTTGGTCATGAAATCGAACTGCTGTTCTACTTCTGAGGCTAATGCCTCGTACTCATCTACTGCGTCCCTATCCATCTTAGGTAGGTCCTCGTAGACATCGGCTATCTTTGATGCGCGTTCACGGTTTGCTACAACCTTTGTGTAATCAATTGTCTCGTCAGGCTCTAAGCCTTTCTTAAAGGCATATTCTTTAGCGCCGTCTCTTGCGCTTTTAACTGAATCAGTAGGGTATCTATCCCCTGCCCAGTTGCCGTGAGTTCCTTGGTCATGCTGTCCCTCTAAATGCTTTTGAACTTGATATCTGCCTAAGCAAACATGAGGAAAAGTTAACGGTTGCCCGTCATTGCGTCGATTATTTTGTCCGCGAAGGCTAGTTTCTCTTCCTTGGTCATATCCTTGATTGCCTTCGGTACTTCTATCATTACGGGCTTTGTTGGTTCTTCCATCTACCTCATCCTTCATATAGATATACGAATCGTTCACGACATCGTATATTGCTTTTTGCTGATTAGCAAAACCTGCTGCTACGCCTTCAGAACGCGTTGGATATCTACGCGAAACATCCAAAAAGAGTGTTCCCTCGTCAACCCAACCGCCAAAGAATGCTCCTGAGCCATCTAGCAACTCAGCGTGTTTATCCATGTAATTTACCATTACATTGCGAAGATTATCTCGAGTCTTACTAGCCTCTTTCCAAGGCATCGCTTCCTCGGCACCCATATCTGAGGCTATAAAACCATCTTTTGGGGATGCCCCAGTTCGCAAATCAATAGAGAATCCGGGGCTTCTCTTTTCGCTGAGTTTATTGATAAGACCAGTAACTGTTTTTCCACTGCCACCATTAGCCCAACTACCGTGGGTTTTTTGGTCGTGAGAGCCGTGCTTTTTAACCTCATCAACAAGTTTTAGATTTATGTGCGTAATTCCATTTTCTGAATATCTTTCAGTAATTTTGAATGTACCTGATACAAGCCATTCTTGTTCATCGGCAAAATTATCTGCTCCAGCCCTATTAACATCTAATCCTTTAGTTTGGAAACCATAATGGAAAATAACTGGCTTCCCTTTAGAACCACCAAAATCTGAATACTGCGAGAATCTTTCAGATGTTCTTTCATCAAGAGTTGCTGAACTCAATTCATTTTTTAATGTATCTCCGACTTTAGGTAAAGCACCTTGCCAGCGCAATCCAGTAGTTAATAATTCAGCACGACCAAGAGCCTCGGCTGGAATAACTCCATTTTGTTTAATTGCATCAACAAGGGTTTTAACTGTTTTAATGTCATCTTCTGAAGCATTTGGAGTTTTACCTTCGGACAAATCATTTGCAATCTCTCTCCAAGAAGTTTTATTGCTTAACGAAGTCCATGCTGATACAACAGATTTTTGTTCCTCGGATAATTCACCAGTAGCCCAGTTGCCGTGACTGGATTGGTCATGGTTTCCGTGCTTCTCGAGCGGTGCTGCATCATATTGTGGACGTCCAGCAAATAATGAATCGAACTTCATTCCATGGTCAATTGACTTTTGGACTACATGAGGTTCAATCATCTTAACCTCCACGATAGTGAACTCAGTTGGTGCTTGCAAATCCCAACTTGAATAAACTGTACGGTTTGGATTCTTGCTTCTATCATCAGTAAGTTTGAATTTTGATGTGGCTAAAGATTGCAACTTTCCAGCGCTAACTGTATTCCAAATGTTTTTAGCCTCAGCACTTGTATATCTCTTAGGTGAATATGTCGCTACTTCATAACTTGTACCGCTTCCATCAGTATAAACTGTTTTGCGAGGTTCAAAAATTCCACGTTTCCAGTATGGTGTCTTGACCTGATTTACTGAAACAACTTCAAACTTTCCGCTTGTAATAACTTCATGGTCTGCTTGGTAATAACTTTTTTCGGGTGCAATTGATACACCCTTAGCACCAGCCTGAATTTTCATAATTATTGGGGATGAACCTGATTGAACTCTATCCGCTGCATACCAAGCAGCGACGCCAAGGGAACGAGTGGTTGATACAAGTGGCATGTCAAGCGTATCGCCAGCCTTAAGACTAGAAAGTTGTTGTACAAGCGCTGTTGAATTTGGGTCATTCTTTAACTCTGTTACACCGCGATAAAGGGCTGGTTGAGTTGGAGAGCCATTGGCAATAGCCTTTAATATTGCAAGAGCATGACCCTTTGCGGTTTGAGTAGATGAGCCACCGAATCCACGTTGGGTTAAATAATTAAGAGAACCCCCAGGAGCCATGTCGCTTTCAGGAACCTTAAGTCCAAGAGCCTCTGCTGCATATTGGCGATACAACTCAACGTATTGCTCACCATCTACGCCATGTTCCCAATTTTCCCATATCTTATCTGTCATTCCTCCAGCGTTACGAGGAGATGCAGGAACTGGGTCATTAGGATTCCAGTGAGCAATTTCGCCACCTGTTGCCCAGTTGCCGTGAGTTTTTTGGTTGTGAGAACCGTGCTTTTTAACACCTACAATAATTTCAACATCTTCAAGAATGGTCTTAAATTTATTCATTTGTCCACCCTTTGAAAGACTGCGACCTTATCCTCAGAGCCTATACCTCTTTTATATCCCAAAAACAGCAAATCCGTTTGGCGAGGTAATAGAACTTCCTTTTCTCTATCTGATACCGAACTCGTATCATTGACGGAGGTTCGATAAAGGTCTACGGCAATTCCTTTACCGCTTTTGGTTGGGCTTGGAAGAATGACAGCAACCGTATCAGGTGTGTCATATATTTCGCCAAGCGCATCCCGAGTATCCGTATCTTTGGTCAAATCTATTCGTGTAGTTGATAAATAACCTTTATCTCTGAGAGTGTCGCCTGGGGCTAACTGCGCTAAAACAAAATTATCTACGACTCGAAATAAAGTTTTATCTCCGAACATATTTGGAGCCTTATCAATCAAAGAATCTAACCCATCAACCTTTTCTTGAAGAAATTTTATTTCATAAGAACCTTCAAAACCTCTTGGGTTGCGAAGAAACGCGTTTATATTTTTATACCCCTCTTGAGAATAACTATCTATAGCATCATGCTCAAATGTCTCAACTCCAACAATTTTGCCATCTTTGTCCACCCCATAGCGCTCGCTGTAAGTCATTAACGCTGAATCGTATTCAAATTCTTCATCAAATGTTCCAAGTGTTAATAAATCTGGATAGTTCTCACTTAAAGCCCAGTTGCCATGAGTCTTTTGGTCGTGGGAGCCATGCTTCAAAACTTCTTCAACTTGAGGTTCAGGAATCAAATCAGGATGAATTGGGTCAACAATCTCCCAGCCGTAAAATTTAGTCTCCAAGAGGTATACCTGCCTCTCTGTATGTTGCTTCAAGTTGGTCTGCAAAACTTTGTCCCAATACTTTGCTAGAAATAAATATGTGATTTCGCACGAACTCTACCCCGTGTCCATCATGCGGTGCAGTCGCGCTAATCGTTGTAGCGTAATGAGCAATCTCATGGACGATAGTAGGCTCGGCTTTGGAATAGCCTCTATTTACTCTCAAAATACTTACGGGCAGGTCGCCCTTGAATCCAATTTGATACGCCCCAGCCTCACCAGCAGAAGTGACTTTAACCTCAAGATTATTTCCAGCAACGCCACCTTTTCCAAATTGCTCGACAAACCAATCTTGTCTTAGCACATCTCTGATATATCCATTAACACCTCTAGGTGTTCCGTCTAAATGTTTTTTTCCAATATCGGATATAACTGAAGTAGTGACTTTCCTTGACCAATTCAGAAAATCTTTCGAATACTTTTTGTAGGCATCGTTGTAATCAGAGTATTCAGTGAAGTCCGCACGATTTGGCGCAGATGGCATATCTGCATTTTTATCTTGAATCTGATTATGATTTTTTTCTTCAGCCTCATAAACTTTTCTCACCATAGGGTCTTGGCGATTTCTTTTCAACTCAAACATCTCTCGATGGCTTAGCCCGCTTCCACCCTTTTGACCTGTAGCCCAAGAACCGTGAGTTTTCTGGTCGTGTCCTCCGCCTTCGTGCTTTGTTACAGGTTCCTCTTGCCCGTAAAGTTTGCCCATTTCTTTTCCATTAATAGCGCCTTCACCCCAAGGGATATAAGTTGTTCGACCATACTTAGATGCAAACTTTTCAGCCAAATGAGTTGACGCTGGAACAATTGTTTTGCCCCAAAAAATACTATGCTCAGGAAATGAAGAATAAAGTTTTTCTAATACTTTAGTCGCATAACCTTTGCCTTCATCAAAAGAATCTATTGAATTGATATCAAGTTTGTTAAATCCCAAATTAACATAATCTATTGAAGCCAAAGTTTTTCCACTTTTATCCTGCATTGTCAGCAAATGCTTATCTTGCTTAAATGAAACACTATCCCCAGCCCAGTTTCCGTGAGAAGACTGGTCATGCTCACCGTGCTTGATTACAGGCTTGTATCCGACTGGAAATTTAATTGCGTATGTCATTAATCCCACCCAATAAATTCATTGAGTAGGTCATAGTTTTCTTTGAAAGATTGACCTTTACCATTGGGTGGCAGCATGACCATTGAGCAACGGCAGTGTGGATGAACTCGCCCAGGGACTTTATCGCCTGTTGAGAATAAGCCATTCCATGGAACTATCTCGCCATCCATTGGACCACAAACATCGCAGGTGCGCTCATCTTTAGCAGTCATCCACATCTTAAGTGATGCAGGGTCAATAAATCCTTGCTCGAATGCCTGATTCCATCCCTGCATTCTGCCTTCGTTTTGAGCAATGTTAATTTCAGTGCGAGCAATCATTGAAGCGCGAGCGCTACGCAAGCGGTCAGAATAAGTAGCAGCATTGGACTGAGCCTTGATACGGGCTGCTCCCTCTTTCAAGCCTTGCTTAACTAGACGTGTGTACTCGCGCTGCTCGAACTTAACTACGGCATCTGCCCACTTGGGATGAAGACCAACAACATTTTTAATTCGCTTTGCTGTTGCACGGTAATCAATCTGCTCTATAAAGGCTTCATT
>Ga0214919_10003387_pt1 | contig 24095 bp, 24 predicted proteins | sample LL1503_MetaG_FD_177994 | JGI IMG/M metagenome (GOLD analysis project Ga0214919, IMG submission 177994) | Freshwater microbial communities from Lake Lanier, Atlanta, Georgia, United States - LL-1503 | ecosystem: Environmental > Aquatic > Freshwater > Lake | place: USA: Georgia | collected... | reverse complement strand
TAATAAAAAATTCCTATGGCATGGGTTATGGAACAGGCTCTTTTAAAGAGGAATACGCTAAATTTGTAGCCAACCAACATACTTTTTTATCAAACCCAAGCAATCCCCATAATCAATTTTTATTAACTGCTTTGGAGCTGGGTATTTTTGGCTTAATCTTTCTTTTATTGATGTTTTACATACATTGGCATTTATCAAGGTTTTTAAAAAACAAAGAACATGATTACTTGGTAAAAAGCCTGGTTATTTTAATTGTCGTAGGCTCATTATTTAATTCACTGTTCTTAGATGCTACAGAAGGTAAGTTTTATTGTCTGCTCATAGGACTATTATTAAGCGGATATACTGGCCAAAATGCACTCTTTGTAAAATCAAAATCAAGTCAATTAAAGTCTAAAAAGAGAGATTCATGAATAACAACATTTTCTTTTGGTTTGATATTGCTATTCTTCCCTGGATACTTATTTCTTTAGTTTTGAATGGGCTGGTTGTTTTTGCTTGGCAGAAAAAATTATACCGACATATCAATCTTAAAAAATACCAAGGTATTCAGCGCATCCATGTTAATGAGGTTCCTAGGCTAGGAGGACTCATTTTTGTTTTATCCTTAACTGGATATTTATTAAACTCATCAAATACCGATTCAATATTTTTGCTTAAACAAATTCTCTGTTTTTCTATTCCAGCTTTATTGATTGCTTTAAAAGAAGACTTTTTTCATAACATTGATCCTGTTGTGCGGTTATTAGCCTTATTGTTAAGTGCTTGGCTATTCAGGGCTTTTTATACTGGACCTTTACCAAATTTAGAAAATATAACATTCATTAGTAAATTAATCCTTTTGCCAGGTGGCATAGCCTTATTTTATAGCTTAGGTATTGTTTCTATTGCTAATGGTATGAATTTAATTGATGGGGTTAATGGATTGTGTGTTTCTGTTGCATTGTCATGTCTTTTTAGTTTGCTATTTTTAGCGCATAAAACAGGAGATGTAACTATGCTTATGATGCTTTCTTCATTGATTGTGCTTCTGATACCTTTTCTAATATTTAACTATCCTTATGGTAAGATTTTCTTAGGTGATTTAGGCGCATATAGTTTAGGTATTTTTTTAAGCCTTACGACTATTATATTTTTTGGAAGGCACCCAGATATATCGCCTTGGGGAGGGCTTCTTGTTTTAATTTATCCTGCTACTGAAGTTGCGTTTAGTTTTTTAAGAAGGGCGATAAAAGGCAATTCGGCTTTTGAGCCAGATACGGAACATCTTCACCTTAAGCTTTTTTTTTACTTTAAAAGAATGCCTCAATTCAAAAAAATTCCTAATGCTTTAGTTGCTCCTACTTTATTTTTGCTTTGGTTTTATCCGACAGCAGCCTTTTATTGGCTATATAACAATCAATCATTCATTAGTAGCTCGATTGCATTGTTTGTAATTAACTATTTGATCCTCAATTTTCTTACCCCAAACGTTAAAAAATAGAAAATTATATTGACAGTTTCAATTTGATCTCATATATTGTTCAAAATTGAACATAGCATAGGACTTTCTAAATGACGCAAAAAATCAAAACGATAGACCCTGATATTCATTTTCGAGTGCTTCATGTTTTAGAAGAAAATCCATCAATTACTCAAAGAGAGCTTGCTCAAAAGCTAGGTATTAGCCTGGGTAGCGTTAATTTTTGCTTAAAAGCTTTAATTGACATTGGTCATATAAAAGTTAAAAACTTTCAAAAGAATCCGGATAAGTTAATCTATTTATACTTACTTACCCCCCAGGGTTTAAAGCAAAAAGCTTTGCTTACAGCGGGATTCTTGAAACGTAAATTAGAAGAATATCGCGCACTTAAGAGTGAAATTGAATCAATTCAATCAAAGATGCGGATCTAATAAATTTTATTTATGGAGTTAACCCCAAAAGATTTAATAAAAGAATTGTGGTTTTTTATAAGCCCTAAGCGTCAAAGGCAATTCTTATTTTTACTCGTAATCATGTTATTTGCATCTTTTTCAGAGATATTAAGTATCGGTGCAGTTTTACCATTTCTGGGCGTTTTAACTAATCCTGAACATATTTTTAAGCTAACTATATTGCATCCAATTTTTCAGATTTTAAATATAAATAAACCTGAAGACCTCTTGTTTCCTGTAACAATTATTTTTGGGTTCACAGCCATTGCAGCTGGCTCAATGCGTTTGTTGTTACTATGGATAAGCACTAAATTATCCTTCTCAACTGGCGCAGATTTTGGTATTGATATATATCGCCGGACGTTATATCAAAATTATGCAGTCCATTGTTCGCGAAATAGTAGTGAGATTATTAATGGAATTACAGGTAAATCCAATACAGTGATCTATGGGATTATTTTGCCAATAGTAACTTTTATTAGTTCAGTTGTTATGTTGGTCGGTATCCTTACTGTTCTAGTTATCATCAATCCTGTGATCGCATTTATTGCATTCAGTGGGTTTGGTTTAATTTACTTAATGATTATTAGTTTATCACGCAAACAATTAATCATTAACAGCAAAAATGTTGCGGATGAGTCAACTTCGGTAATTAAATCTTTGCAGGAAGGCTTGGGAGGTATTCGTGATGTATTAATTGATGGAAGCCAAGAAGTTTACTGCCAAATTTATCAGAATGCTGACTCTCATATGCGTCGCTCACAAGGAAACAATCTTTTTATTAGTCAGAGTCCACGATATGCTATGGAAGCATTGGGTATGGTTTTGATTGCTTCACTTGCTTATTCTCTTGGAGGAGGGTCAAGCGGCATCGCTATAGCCATACCTATTTTAGGAGCTTTGGCCCTTGGCGCCCAGAGACTTTTGCCTATTTTGCAACAAATTTATTCATCATGGTCAACCATACAAGCCAATCAAGCTTCTTTAAAAGACGTTTTAAAATTACTAAAGCAACCTTTGCCGCTTTATACGAATCAAGACCCTTCTCTTAAATTACCTTTTAATTCGTCTATAGAATTAAAGCAAATAAGCTTTACTTATGGCACTGGTATGCCAATAGTTTTAAATGAAATTAATCTGACAATAAAAAAAGGGGATCGCGTGGGTTTTATAGGGTCAACGGGAAGCGGAAAGAGTACCTTATTAGATATTATTATGGGATTATTGCAGCCATCTAAAGGCGCTGTTGAAATTGATAATGAATTAATCACAGATAATAATCGACGTTTGTGGCAAAAACATATTGCTCATGTTCCGCAATCTATATATTTATCTGATAGTAGTATTGAGGAGAATATTGCATTTGGATTGCCTAAAGAAAAGATAGATTTCAATCGTGTAAAGCAATCTGCTGAGCAAGCTCGGATAAAAAATTTCGTTGAAAGTTTACCTCAAAAATTTAAAACTCTTGTGGGGGAGCGAGGTGTGCGGTTATCTGGAGGGCAGAGGCAGCGCATCGGAATAGCTAGAGCACTTTACAAGAACGCTGATATCATTATATTTGATGAAGCAACAAGTGCTTTAGACAATGAAACAGAAAATGAAGTGATGAATGCAATTGAGAATCTAAGTGAAAACCTCACAATTTTAGTTATTGCTCATAGATTAACTACTTTAAAAAATTGTTCTTACGTCGTTAAATTAGAAAATGGAGCGATTAAAAAAATAGGTTCTTATCAGGAAATAATTGGATCTAAATCATGAATAATTTATCGATTTTAAATTTAATTGGTAGAGAAAAAAATCTTTTCAATGAAGACTTTATTGATCTTGAAAAAGATCTTAAAGAAATAATCTCTAATTCAAGTTTTTTGATTCTTGGCGCTGCGGGGTCTATTGGCCAATCCGTTGTAAAAGAAATTTTTAAAAGGAAGCCCCTGAAATTACATCTTGTTGATTTAAGCGAGAACAACATGGTGGAATTAGTTCGAGATATTAGAAGTGGTTTTGGCTATATTGATGGGGATTTTCAAACTTTTTCGCTTGATATTAACTCAATTGAATATGATGCATTTATTAATTCCGATGGTAAATATGATTATGTTCTAAATCTTTCTGCATTAAAACATGTAAGAAGCGAAAAAGATCCATTTACATTGATGCGCATGATCGACGTGAATATATTAAATATCGAAAAAACATTAATTCAATCAATAACCAAAAAATCTAAAAAATATTTTTGTGTCTCAACAGACAAAGCGGCAAACCCAGTCAATTTGATGGGCGCTTCAAAGCGCATCATGGAGATGTTTTTAATGAGAAGGAGTTTGGAAATTGATATCTCTGCAGCTCGCTTTGCAAATGTAGCTTTTTCAGATGGATCACTTTTGTATGGATTTAATCAGCGCATTCAAAAAAGACAGCCGATCGTAGCCCCCAAAGACATAAAGCGCTACTTTGTGACACCACAAGAATCTGGAGAGCTGTGTTTAATGTCTTGTATTTTTGGCGAGAATCGAGATATATTCTTTCCAAAATTGAGCGATGATTTACATCTAATCTCTTTTGCAGATATTGCTGTGAAATATCTTGAGCAGATTGGTTATGAGCCTTACTTTTGTTCATCGGAAGATGAGGCTCGTAAGTTAGTTGATATCTTGCCGAAACAAGCTAAATGGCCTTGTTTATTTAGTGATAGCGACACAACGGGAGAGAAAGATTTTGAAGAGTTCTTTACTATAAATGAAACGCTTGATATGACTAGATTTAATAGTTTAGGGGTAATTAAGAATGTGCCAGATTTTAATAGTCAATCCCTTGATCAATTTATTCAATTTATTGATCAATGTAAGCTTGCTAAGCATTGGACGAAGGAGCAAATCGTTGGTGAATTTCACAAAATGATTCCTGACTTTGGGCACAAGGAAACGGGTAAGTATCTGGATGGGAAGATGTAGAAATGACCAATCAATATAAGAGCGTCATCGATTTCATTCGTAATCTTTATAATTCACAGGATTCTATTCCATTACATGAGCCAAAATTTATTGGCAATGAAAAAGATTATTTGAATGATTGCGTAGACTCAACATTTGTATCTAGCGTTGGTAAATATGTTGATCGATTTGAGCAATTGATTAAAGAATTTACGGGCGCAAAACATGCAATCGCAACAGTTAATGGGACCGCGGCATTGCATGTAGCTTTAGAATTAGTCGGCGTACGAAGAGATGATGAAGTTATTACACAACCTTTGTCATTTATAGCTACATGTAATGCCATAAGCTATTGTGGAGCAAAGCCTATCTTTGTTGATGTTGATTTGGATACGCTTGGAATGAGCCCATTAAGCTTAAAGACTTTCCTGTCGAATAATGTAACGAAAACAGCATTAGGCTGCATTAATAAAACAACAGGTAAAAAAATTACTGCCGTTGTACCTATGCATACATTTGGACATCCATGTCGTATTGATGAAATTGCTCAAATTTGTAATGACTTTGAAATACCTCTGATTGAGGATGCTGCTGAGAGTTTGGGAAGCTATTATCAAAGTAAGCACACCGGTACCTTTGGGAAGCTTGGTGCATTTAGTTTCAATGGCAATAAAACAATCACAACTGGCGGCGGCGGTATGATTATTACTAATGATGAAATTATTGCTAAGCGGGCGAAACATCTTACCACCACAGCAAAACAAGCTCATCCATACGAGTTCTTTCATGATGAGATTGGTTACAACTATCGATTGCCAAATATTAATGCAGCATTAGGTTGCGCTCAGATGGAGACCATCTCACAGTTTTTAGAGAGCAAACGAACAATTGCAAATGATTATTCAAAATTTTTTGAAGATAATCATCTTGAATTTATTCGTGAGCCAGTAAACGCAAATTCAAATTATTGGTTAAATGCCTTGGTACTTGAAGATAAAAATTCTCGCGATAATTTCTTAAATGAATTAAACAATGCGCGAGTTATGTCTAGGCCTGTATGGCGATTAATGAATGAGTTAGCAATGTTTAGCGAATGTCAATCCTCAGATATCACCAATGCAAAATGGCTTCAAGAACGAGTGGTGAATATACCGAGTAGCGCGAAACTTTAGATGAAGCCAAAAATAATATTAATCGGTGGTGGTGGTCATTGTAAATCTTCAATAGATGTTATTGAACAAGTCGATGAGTTCACTATTGCTGGTATTGTGGATATAAATTCATCTCTAGAAAATTTATTTGGATATCCACTTCTTGGAAACGATGGTGATTTATCTAAGCTTAAAGAAAAATATGAATATGCATTAATCACAATAGGGCAGATTAAAACGCCATCCATTCGGATAAAACTTTTTGACCACATTAAATCTATTGGGTTTAAGTTGCCTATTATCATTTCTAATAAAGCTTATGTTTCTAAACATGCTCAGATAGGCGAGGGGGCAATAGTCATGCACGGTGCACTTATTAACGCAGGTGCTATTGTTGGAAAGAACTGTATTATCAATACCAAGGCGCTAATCGAGCATGATGTAATTATTGGTGATCATTGCCATATATCTACAAGTGCAATAGTAAACGGTGGAGCGAATATTGGGCGTGGCACCTTTGTTGGAAGTAATGCTGTTATTAAAGAATATGTGACATCTAGAGAGTTTGATTTCATTAAATCAGGAAGCCTCTTTAAAGGGCATACAAATGACTAAAGTTTTTATTATTGCGGAAGCTGGTGTTAATCACAACGGCTCAATTGAATTAGCAAAAAAACTTATTGATGTTGCCTCAGACGCGGGCGCTGATGCTATTAAATTTCAAACCTTTAAAGCTGATAATTTAGTTAGTAAATCAGCTCAAAAAGCAGACTATCAGAAAAAAAATACGGATTTCGATGAGTCTCAATATCAAATGCTAAAGAAATTAGAACTTGACGAATTGGCTCACAAAATACTTATTGAGCATTGCAAAAAAAACCATATTAAATTTTTATCTTCCCCTTTTGACCATGAAAGTATTGATATGTTAAATGCTTTTGGTATGACAATATTCAAAATACCAAGTGGAGAAATTACAAATTTACCCTATTTGAGACATGTGGGAAGCTTAAGAAAAGAAATTATTCTATCGACTGGAATGTCAGATATTAGTGACATCGAAAATGCTTTAAATATATTAATTAAATCTGGCGCAAATAAAAATGAAATTACATTGCTTCATGCAACCTCTGAATATCCATGTCCGATTGATGAAGTAAATTTATTGGCTATAGATACATTAAGAGCTAAATTTGGAGTTAATGTCGGTTATTCAGATCATACAGAAGGGGTTGATATTGCTATTGCAGCGGTTTCTCGAGGGGCGTGTATTATTGAAAAACACTTTACACTTGATCATAAAATGGAGGGACCTGATCACAAGGCGAGTTTAGAGCCAAACGATTTTAAATTAATGGTGCAATCTATTCGCCATGTGGAGCAAGCTCTTGGCGATGGCATAAAAAGACCAACTAAAAGTGAAGTTCGAAATATGTTAGTTGCTAGAAAAAGTATTGTTGCATCCAGAGATATAAAGGCTGGAGAGGTTTTTTCATTGGAAAGCATTACAGTAAAACGTCCTGGTATCGGTATTTCACCAATGAAATGGGATGACATATTGGGCAAAGTTGCAAAACGAGATTTTTTTGCGGATGAGTTAATCGAGTTATGAGGAAAATATGCGTTATTACAGGTGCGCGTGCTGAATATGGCTTGCTTCGTTGGATTATGCGGGGAGTCGAAAATGATCCAAATCTTAATCTCCAAATTATTGTAACTGGTATGCACTTATCCCCTGATTTTGGGTTGACTTTCAAAGAAATTGAGAATGATGGTTTTATAATTAACCGTAAGGTGGAAATGTTGAGCAGCTCTGATACGTCTGTTGGTATCGCGAAGTCTATTGGGTTGGGTATGATCGGGTTTGCAGATGCATTAGATGAATTGAATCCTGACTTAATAGTAGTGCTGGGAGATAGGTTTGAGATTTTTTCTGCAGTATCAGTAGCCTTAGTAGCAAAAATTCCTGTTGCTCATATACATGGTGGCGAGAAAACGGAAGGGGCTTTTGATGAAGCACTTCGTCACTCAATTACTAAGATGTCACATCTACATTTTGTTGCCACAGAGTCTTATCGTCAGCGAGTTATTCAGCTAGGGGAAAGCCCTGACAAGGTGTTTTTGGTAGGTGGTCTAGGTGTGGATAGTATTAAACGTTTAAAATTGCTTAGCAGGGAAGAATTAGAAGCCTCACTTGATTTTAAATTAGGCCCTAAAAACCTCTTGATTACTTTCCATCCTGTGACCCTAGAAAAGTCTTCTGCAGAAAATCAAATGAGCGAGCTCTTAGAATCGTTGGCCGCTCTAGAGGATACGCATTTAATTTTTACTATGCCAAATGCTGATACAGATAGCCGTACTTTGATGAAAATGGTTGAAGAATTTGTTGTTCACCACAACAATGCAAAAGCTTATTTATCATTAGGTCAGTTGCGTTATCTTTCATGCATCTTACATGTCGATGCTGTTGTGGGAAACTCTTCAAGTGGCTTACTAGAGGCGCCTAGTTTCAAAAAAGGTACAATTAATATTGGGGATCGTCAGCGTGGCCGTTTACAAGTAAAAAGTGTTATCAACTGCGATCCTAATCGAGAAAGCATTACTAATGCCCTTAGAAAGTTATATTCTCCAGAATTTCAAAACAGCATCATCGACACTCTTAATCCCTATGGCGAAGGGAATGCAAGCGAAGACATAGTGAAGGTATTAAAAAAACACTCACTTGATAATTTAGTTAAGAAATCATTTTATGATTTACATATCAATAATTCTGTTGAAAGAACTTGAGTGACTTCATTAGATAAATTTTGGCAGCAAGCATTATTACCATTAAGCTCAACGATAGCAGAAGCTATTCGAAACCTCGATAAAACTGGTATTAGAATTGTTTTAGTTACAAATCAATTGGGTGCCTTGGTAGGTACTATATCCGATGGGGATGTACGACGAGGGCTACTAAAAGGGCTTGATGTTAATAGCCCGATTAAGCATATTGTTCATCAGAATGCACTTGTAGTGCCAAGTGAGCTTTCTCGAGAATTGGTTATGCAACTAATGGCTGCAAATAAAATTCAGCAAATTCCTATAGTTGACGAAAGTCATCGTGTGGTTGGCCTGCATCTTTGGGATGAGCTCGCGAAGCCATCCATGCGTGAAAATATAATGGTGATTATGGCAGGTGGAATGGGTACGCGAATGCGCCCATATACGGAAGATCGCCCTAAGCCTTTGCTGTCAGTTGCTGGGAAGCCCATGCTGGAACATATCATAGAGCGTGCAAAGCTAGAAGGGTTTAGTCAATTTATCATTGCAATACATTACTTAGGCTATATGATTGAAGAGTGTTTTGGGGATGGTGAACGACTGGGTGTTGAGATTAAATACTTGAAAGAGAATACTCCTTTAGGAACAGCTGGTGCATTGAGTTTGTTAAATCCCAAGCCTAAACTCCCATTTATTGTGACAAACGGGGATGTGATAACAGATATTCGGTATGGTGAATTATTGGATTTTCATGTTAAGCATGCTGCTGCTGCAACCATGGCTGTTCGCATACACGAATGGCAACATCCTTTTGGTGTTGTACAAACGAAAGGAGTTGAGATTGTTGGGTTTGAGGAAAAGCCTGTCGCGCGAACTCATATTAATGCTGGAGTTTATGCGCTTGATCCAAATGTCTTGAGTTTGTTAAATGATAATCAACGTTGTGACATGCCAACATTGTTTGAGAAATTGCAGGTTAAAAATAATCGCACTGTAGCATACCCGATGCATGAACCATGGTTGGATGTGGGAAGACCCGATGATTTAATTGCAGCAAATAAAATTTAGTATTTAAAATTAACGGAATAAGCAAATGAAATTTAGTCCAGTTCTAAGCAATTTAAAATGGTGTAGTAACTGCTTAATGATGTCGACAAGACCTCGCATTACTTTTGATGGCCGAGGTTGGTGTAATGCCTGTGTTTGGGCAGAAATTAAAAAAACGATCGATTGGGATGCGAGACAAGTTGAGCTTAATAACCTTTTAGATAAACATAGACGAAATAATGGTGAGTTCGATTGCATGGTTCCATGCAGTGGAGGTAAAGACGGATCATATGTTGCTTATAATCTTAAGCACAAATATGGCATGAATCCACTCTGCGTAACCATAACACCAGCTTTAACATTGCCACTCGGAGATCAAAACTTAAGGGCGTTTGTTGAGAGTGGATATAATCATATTTCTATCAATCCTGACCATGAAGCGATGAGAGTGCTGAATAAATCAGGATTTGTTGAAATGGGATTTCCATATTATGGTTGGTTGATTGCGATACATACCGCTGTAATTCGAGCAGCTTCAGGATTTGGGATAAACCTTATTTTTTATGGTGAAGATGGTGAGGTTGAGTATGGTGGATCGATCGAGACATCGAAAAATCCTATTTATGACGTACATTATCAAAAAAAGGTATATCTTGAAGGTGGATATGAAAAAGTGTTGTCAGCTTCAGGCTTAAATGCTAAATCTCTTAACTTTTTCAAATTCCCGAGTGATGTTGAGTTAACCAAGCATCACATAGAGCTCACCCACTGGTCTTATTTTGAAAACTGGGATCCCTATAGAAATTATCTAGTCGCCAAGGAGTATTGCGGACTTAAAGAAGCTGAGAATTCTAATGCAGGAACGTTTACAAATTTCTCTCAGAATGATCAAGCGCTCTATGCGCTACACACCTATTTGATGTATTTAAAATTTGGTTTCGGCCGCGCTAATCAGGATGCTTGTATTGAGGTTCGTCGGGGCGCAATGGATAGGGAGCAAGCTATTAATTTGGTTCGTCTTTATGATGGGCAGTATCCCGAAGAGTTTATGGAGCTATATCTTGATTACTATCAAATGACCCATAAAGACTTTGATTTAACTCTTGATAAGTATGCGAATAAAGATTTGTTTGAAAAAATTGATGATCTTTGGAAGCCAAAATTTTCTGTTGCATGATTGAATCAAATATCACAGTGGTAGATTATGGCATGGGTAATCTATGGTCCGTGCTTAGCGCTCTTCGTTATTTAGGATGCAATCCAAAAGTCACTGGAGATCCAGATGAGGTATTTAGTGCGAATTCAATTTTACTCCCAGGAGTCGGATCATTTCGTAAAGCCATGCTTTCTTTAAAAGAAAAAGGGCTTGATCAAGCAATTATTGATGCAACAAAAATAAAAAGTACTAAAGTTTTGGGTATTTGTTTAGGAATGCAATTGATGGGCACTAGAAGTTCTGAAGATGGTGATACAAATGGTCTTGGTCTTATACCAGCTAAAGTAGATAAGTTTTCGTCTGATGAGATTGGTAAAAATAAAATCCCACATGTAGGATTTGATGTGGTCGAAAGCCATCCTGACTCTATTCTTTTTAAAGGTTTGAAATCAGCAGATTTTTATTTTATACATTCTTATCGAATGTTGCCTGATGGTTTGAATGGTAAACCTGCAACATGTAATTATGGCGTCGAATTTCTCGCGGCATATGAATATGAGAATATATTTGCTACTCAATTTCATCCAGAAAAAAGCCAGACTAATGGATTAATAGTTTTGAAAAACTTTCTTGCTCGGTAAATTAATATGCTTAAAAAGAGACTAATATTTACGCTACTTTACAGTGATGGTCAATTTATGTTGAGTCGTAACTTTCGCCTTCAAAAAGTAGGCAGTTTAAATTGGTTGCAAACTAATTATAACTTCTCACATATTTCATATTCCATTGATGAGTTGATTGTGCTTGATGTAACTCGCGGCGAAAAGAATTTGGATAGATTTTGCGCTGACTTGCAAAAGCTCACAGAAGGTTGTTTTGTTCCAATTGCTGCTGGTGGCGGAGTCCGAAGTATTGATACCGCTCGAAAATTACTACGATCAGGAGCTGACAAGGTTGTAGTTAACTCGGCTTTATATGATAAAAATTGGTTTATCTCTGATCTTGCAAGTGAGTTTGGTCAACAATGTATTGTAGCATCAATGGATATTAAACGCAGATCCGATGGAGAATATAATGTTTGGTCAAACTCAGGTACGTTTCTCGTCGAGGGTTCAGTAAAAGATTTAATTTATAAAGTTTCACAAAATCAAGTTGGAGAAATTTATTTGAATTCAATGGATCGTGATGGCACCGGTCACGGTTATGACTCGAAACTTTTAGATTTTCTACCTAATGAAATAACAAAGCCAATTATTTTGGCCGGAGGTGTAGGCAACGCAAGTCATTTGGCATCAGGACTTACAGATTCTCGTGTTGATGCAGCTGCAACTGCAAATTTATTCAATTTTGTAGGTGACGGTCTGCAAAAAGCTCGTGAATCCCTTATTTTAAATGGCGTTGATTTACCATTATGGGATATTACATTGCTGCAACATCACCTTAATGGTGAGCCATTAGAATGTGACTTGAATGATTAATAAAGTGCTAATCGTTGGCTTGGGAAGTATAGGCAAGCGTCACTTGCGATTGGCAAGGGAGCTATTACCCAACGCAGATATTCGAGTTTTACGTCATCAACACACAACTGATATTCCTGAAAACTCAAATGGATGTTTTTTTAATATTGAGGATGCAGTTCATTTTAAACCACAGATTGCAGTTGTAGCTGGTCCCGCACCATTTCATATAGATATTGCTGAGGCATTAGCTTTTACTGGAACTCATCTTCTTATTGAAAAGCCATTATCATCTTCATTAGATAATGTTGCTAAGTTAGTTGAAACATGCCGGAAGCAAGGGGTAATTTTATTAACGGGCTATAACCTTCGATTTTTGCCATGTCTTCAAAAATTCCGCGGACTTTTGAGTGAGGGTGTTTTGGGCGCATTGTTATCCGTTAGATGTGAAACTGGCCAATATTTACCGTCATGGCGTCCAGAGGATGATTATCGTATCGGGGTATCTGCTAGAAGAGAGCTTGGCGGCGGTGTTTTATTGGAACTTAGCCATGAACTTGATTACTTGCGTTGGATATTTGGTGAAGTTGAATGGGTAAACGCAATACTAAGCAAACAAAGTAATTTAGATATTGATGTTGAGGATACCGCTCATATAACTCTTGGCTTTGAGCTTAAATCTGACACTCATCAATTGATCAGTGCCGTTAATTTAGACTTTATTCGCCATGACATCACAAGGATTTGTGTCGCTATTGGAGAAAAAGGCAGCTTGCGCTGGAATGGATTGACGGGTGAAGTTGATATTTTCGAAGCGGGGAAAAAAGAATGGCAGCAGTTATTTAATTATAAACACCAGCGTGACGGAAGCTATAAAGCAGAATGGACAAACTTTCTTGAATGCATAAATCAAAATAAACCACCCTTGGTTACAGGCGAAGATGGATTAAAGGTTTTGGAGATAGTTGATGCATTACAAAAATCTTCATTGGCCAGTAAAAGAATCTATATAAAATCCACCCAAAATATAGGAGCGATTAGTTTATGAGTGTAGTTGCCTTTATATTTGCTCGCGGTGGTTCAAAAGGCTTGGTAGGAAAAAATATTCGTCTATTAAACGGAAAACCACTAATTGCTTGGTCTATTGAGCATGCTTTAAATGTGAAACGAATTGATAGAGTTATTGTTTCCACTGACTCGGAAGAAATTGCTAAAGTGGCAAAACAATATGGTGCTGAAGTCCCATTTATTCGTCCAGCTGAATTGGCGACTGATGATAGTCCAGAATGGTTAACATGGCGCCATGCGCTTAATTATTTAATAGAAACTAAAGGAAACTTACCAGATGTGATGGTTTCGGTTCCATCAACAGCACCTTTAAGGCGATTAATTGATATTGAAAACTGTTTGGATGAATACGAAAAAGGGTGCGCTGATGTTGTAATCACTGTGACAGAAGCGCATCGCAGCCCATATTTTAATATGGTTAAGTTAAATCAAGACGGCTCCGTCGGATTAGTGAATCCGCCAGAATCAATTATTGCGCGTCGGCAAGATGCCCCTATTGTTTATGATATGACAACAGTTTGTTATGTTTTAAATCCTAGGTTTGTAATGAGTTATGACTCAATTTTTAGTGGGGTTGTTAAAGCAGTTGAAGTTCCGACCGAAAGTGCGATTGATATTGATACTTTGTTAGATTTTCAATTTGCTGAATATCTCATAAATATAAAAAGGTAACTTTATGACTACAATAAAAAATTTAATTAACTTATCAGGACGTCGAGCTCTAATTACAGGTGCTGCTGGGGGTTTAGGAAAAATTATTGCTTCTACATTGGCTGAACTTGGTGCCGATCTTTTGCTCGTTGACCAAAAAGAGGTAGAGTTAGATCAAATTAAAATGCTAATAATTGATCGATGGCGAGTCCGCGTTGATTGTCAGATTTGTGATTTAGAGCAACAACTTCAGCGCGATCAATTAATCTCTTATATTAAACAAAGCACCCTCAAATTAAATATTCTTGTCAATAATGCTGCCTTTGTTGGAACATCTGATTTACAAGGGTGGGCAGTACCTTTTGAACAACAAAGTATAGATACATGGCGACGAGCCTTAGAAGTTAATTTGACATCCGCATTTCATCTTAGTCAAGGACTGATGTCGCTTCTTAAATCAGCTGAAGGGGCAAATATAATTAATATTGGATCAATTTATGGGATGTATGGCCCTGATTGGAAGCTATATGAGGGCACAAATATGGCAAATCCAGCTGCATATAGCGTTTCAAAAGGTGGGTTAAATCAACTAACTCGATGGTTATCTTCAACTGTAGCGCCTCATGTTAGAGTCAACACTTTGTCGCCGGGGGGTATTTTTAGAAATCAACGAGAAAATTTTATTAAAAAATATGAAAGTAAAACACCTTTAGCAAGAATGGCCTCTGAAGATGATTTTCGGGGAACAATTGCTTATTTGGCAAGCGACCTATCTGCTTATGTAACTGGTCAAAATATTAGTGTGGATGGAGGGTGGGGAGTTTGGTAAAAAATATTAAACATGGTCAATTTTATTCTTCAAGCAAAGCCTATGAAAAAGTTTCTAAAGCCATTCTTATCTCAGGCACAGCAAGAAATGGAACCACGATAACAGGGCAGCTTATTCATTCAATGAATAATGTTGAGTATGCATTCGAACCCCCAACTCTTTTATCGCTAATTAATGCTATTGATAAAATAGAAAAAAATATTTGGAAATTTTTATATGAAACTTATTTATATGAAGATTTTTTAATTAATGCGATTGCCGGAAGAAATATTAATTTTAATAAAAATGATGATAGTTCAATCTATTACGCTAAGACAGAGGAAGAAATACAGGCTAGGATGAAGGAAACGCAAGGGAAGTATATGTGTGAAAATAAGATTAAGGAATCAGTGATCGCATTCAAATCACTCAATAATATTGAGCATATTATTGAATTAAAAAATTATTATCCTTCAACAAAGATTGTAATCTTACTGCGAGATGCGCCCAGTGCAATAAATTCAATTTTGCACAAAAAGTGGTTTGCAAATTCTAACTCCGAAATGATATGGCCACTAAGAAAATACAAAAAAAATACTGTTCCTTTTTTTGTATTTGAGGGCGAAGAGGATTTCTGGTGTTCACTTTCCGAGTTAGATAAAGCGGCTTTTTATTATATAAAGATAAACAAAAAGCAAAGACAGATCAAGGATGCAATATTTGTTAAATATAATGAATTGATTAATAATCCAATTTCTGCTGCAGAAAGCTTAGCATCAAGCTTAAATTTAAATTTTGGCCCGCTTACCCAAAGCCTAATAACAAAAATTAAGCCAACTTTCAAGGAATTTGACCCAGGAATTCTAGATAAAATTTCAGTAGATATGAGAAATCAAGTTAAATCTTTATCAAGTTTTGCAGAGTAAATGTCCCAACATAACAATATTTTTCCTAATTTTACTTCAATCAAAAATGAGGATAGAGCATTAATAAAAAAACAAATACCTATGTGTATTTGGATGACCGGACTTTCAGGATCAGGTAAAACTACGATAGCAAATGAAATTGAAAAAAAACTTTTTTTAGATGGCATGCATACATTTATTATTGATGGAGATAATCTAAGATCTGGCTTATGCAAAGATTTAGGATTTAGCGAATCTGATAGAGATGAAAATATAAGAAGAGCTGCGGAGCTGGCAAAATCATTAGTAGACGCAGGTTTGGTTGTTATAGTTAGTTTAATCAGTCCACTTCAAAAGCATAGATCAATAGCAAGAAATATATTTATGAACTATAAGTTCATAGAAGTTTTCATAGATTCCCCTCTAGAGATATGTGAAAAAAGGGATATTAAGGGGTTATATAAAAAAGCCAGATTAGGAGAAATTAAAGATTTTACTGGCATTGACAGTCCCTTTGAGCCTCCAATTGATTCTGATATCCATATCAAAACTTCTGAGCTGGATCTTGCAGAATGCTTAAATTTAATATTAGAAAAAATTTATTTATAGTGAATAATTTTAAATTATCTCATTCAAGTTCATATTTCTCCCCGTTACTTGATCTTGCAATTGAAGCAGCCCTAATTGCTGACGATGTCATTTCTCAGATATATTCTAGAAAATTTATTTCTACATCACTCAAGAAAGATGGGTCATTTTTATCGGAAGCGGATCTTAAGGCAAATGAAGCAATTGTAAACAAATTAAATTTATCTAACCTTCCTGTGTTTTCTGAGGAGTGTGTAGTTCCGTTCAAAGAGAGGCGAGAATGGGATCGTTACTGGCTGATCGACCCTCTGGATGGAACAAAGGATTTTTTAGGTAAGATTGATGAATTTACAGTAAATATAGCCCTTATAGAGAAAGGTTTTCCAATTATTGGAGTAGTTTCAGCGCCAGCTAAGAAAAAAATTTGGTATGCAGAAAAAAATAAAGGTGCCTGGAAAAGTCAAAATGGCGTCGCTGAGAGAATTAACGCTGATGCAAACTGGCCTGAACAAACTAGTATGTTTATTAGTAGATTCCACAATTCTCCAGCTTGTAATAAATTTGCACTTTTGAATAACATAAAAAATCAAGTCACTTTAGGCTCATCATTAAAGATTGTATCTATTGCGTCGGGTGAGGGAGAATTTTACCCGAGATTTTCAGGGTCTTCAGAATGGGATATAGCAGCATCTCACATTATTCTGCAAGAAGCCGGGGGGTTTATCAAAGATATCTCCGGGAGAGATTTAATTTATAACAAGGAAAATATTCTAAATCCATTTTTTATTGCATGGAGAGGGCAAATTCATTGGGACATGCTAAATATTCCAGATGAAATTATATAAAAAATGACAAAAATTATATACATTTCGAGCCAGCCTTTAACTAAACATCAATATGAAAATTGGCACATTAAGTATTTTTTAGAAAAAAAAGTTACATTAGAGTACTGGGATCTTTCAGAGATAATGCATTTCGACTCTGCCCCACTAGCCTATAAAAACATAGCAATAAAAAAAATAAATTCATATTCTGCATTTAATTATTCATTAAAAAATAACCTAAATAAAAAAGTTATCTATTTCTCATTTATCTTTTTAGATGGTTTTTTCTCTCTTAAAATTTATAGGCTTCTATCTAAATATAAATGTAAAGTTTTCAAAGAAGTTGGAGCAGAAATGCCCATATTTAGGAGTGAAAGAAGTGAATATTTGAATATCTTTCAAAGTAATGCATTCGTATTCATAAAAAAAGTTTTTTACAAATTAAAGCTTATTTTATTTATTAAATTGCATTTAATAAATAAGGTTGAAGGTTCTTTTATAGCTGCAGAAAAACATTATCAAAAAGATTTTTTTTCTAAAAAAAATATTTATGTAAATCATTACGATTATGATAAATATTTACTTTTAAAAGATAGGAAATCTAAGAAATTTCACTATAAATATGCTGTTTTTTTGGATTTGAACCTGCCCTTTCAGACTGACTTATCAATTACAGCAGAAAAATATTTAGATCCTGCTTCATATCATTCCTCGCTAAATAATTTTTTTGAAAAAATTGAGTCTTACCACTCAGTAAAAGTTGTTATTGCGGCACATTACAAAACAGATATGAAAAATAACCTTTTTAGAAATAGGATTTGCATTCAGGGCTTAACAGGAGAGCTTGTGAAAAACTCTTTGTTTGTAATTTCACATCATAGCTCATCAATTAGTTTCCCTATTTTATTCAATAAACCTATAATTTTTATTTATACCAACGAGATGAAAAAACTTTATTTTTATTCGAGATATAAATGGATTTCAGAAATTGCTCACTATTTAGGTAATAAACCAATAAATATTGACAAGAAATTCGATTTGTCAAAAATTTTCAGGTACTGGCATAATTCAACTAAATATGAGCAGTATATAAAAAGTTATTTAACTACTAATGAGTCTAATAATAAGCGCTCTGAATCTATAATACTAAAATACTTACAGTCTGTTTTTATCAATTATGACTAAACCAAAGAATTTAATAATTTTAAATTTAGGATGTGGAGCTGATACTATTTCAGGAGCTATAAATATCGATATTGTAAAAAATAAAGGTGTAAATATAGTTCACAATCTAAATAAAATACCTTATCCATTTAAACCAAATAAAATTGATGTAATTTATATTACTGATACATTTTTTTTGTTGAACGATCCAGTTTCTTTGATGAATGAATTTTATAGAATACTTAAGAAAAACGGGAAGCTCGTTATTACTAATGCATATTTCAGATCTAAATTTGCATATGTAGATCCTTATACAAAATCATTTTACACTGTTCATAGTTTTGATTTCTATAGCCAATCAAGCCTAACCGCTAAAAAATATAAATATTCAAATTGTTCTTTTAGTATAGAAAAAATTCGTTTCAATGAAAATTTAAAAAATCGTTTCTTTAAATATCTTGTTGTGTGGTTCGCTAATATTTTTCCTTATAAATACGAATCTCTAAGCCATTTATACCCTTTAGATAGAATCACTCATTACTTAATAAAACGATAGCTAATGCTTACATTTATAAAATCAAAAATTATTGAGAATGAATTTATTTCAAAAAAAATTAATATTTTTTTTAGTTCGGTTTTTATAGCAAGATATTGTCTTCTAAATTCTATAAAAAAATACTCTAGAGAAATAAAAGGTAGAACTTTAGATTTTGGGTGTGGCTCTAAACCATATCAAGATATTTTCATGAATTCAACTGAGTACATTGGTGTTGACATAAAATCGTCAGGCCATAATCATATTAATAGTAAAGTTGATTTTTTTTATGACGGGAAAATGCTACCATTTCCTGATCGATACTTTGATTCAATTGTTTGCTTTGAGGTTTTAGAGCACGTTTTTAATGTAGATGAAATTTTGCATGAATTTATGAGAGTCTTAAAGCCAGGTGGCAAGGTCTTAATCACCGTGCCTTTTGTCTGGGAGGAGCATGAGATTCCCTTTGATTTTGCAAGATATTCAAGTTATGGCATGATGCATTTACTCAAAAAGAATCTTTTTCAGGTTATTAGAGCAGATAAATCTTCAGGTTATTTTTTGACTCTTTGTCAATTATTTATTAATTTTATTTTCAATAACTTAATGCCAGAATTCAGGCCACTTAGAATACTACTAAAACTAATTCTCATCTTTCCATTTAATTTTTTGTCTATTTCTTTAAGTCTATTCATGCCTAGAAATGACAAGCTTTATCTTAATAATATTTTTCTAGTAAAAAAGCTTACTAAAAAATAAATTATGATTAAGCCTGCTAATCCTATTTTACTTTCTATTTGCATACCAACTTATAATCGCTCCGCAAGCTTAATTAATTGTTTAAATTCAATTTACATTGCGAGTAAAAATTCTGCTATAAAATTTGAAGTTTGTATTTCTGATAATAACTCTAAAGACAATACACTTAATACTATAAGAAGATTCAAAAAAAAACTTCCTATTAAATTTCATACACTTTCTGAAAATAAAGGTAGGGTTTTTAATTATGTAAGTGTTATCAAAATGGCATCTGGCAAATTTGCTTGGCTTATCGGTGATGATGATCTTCTTTTGCCAAGCGCTCTAAATGAATTTGCAAATATCCAATCTAAGTATTATTCGGTAGATTTCTTCTATATAAATTCTTTTAATTTAGACAAAAAATTTATTGATCAATTTTCAAAGCCATTTAATACTCTGAACCTACCTAAAAAAATGCCTAGATTTTCTAATTTTAATAATTCTATGGAATGTAATTTCTTAGATCTAATTGATACAGAGATATCTTTTGACTTTTTAGGTGCTATGTATATGGCTGTTTTTAATAGAACTCAGTGGCTTCAGTTTCATGATGTCCTTAAATATAGAGGCTATGATCTTAATGAATTTTCGAGCCTGGAAAATAGCTTTCCTCATGCTGTCGTCTTTGCCCATGCTTTTTCTAAATCAAAAGCTTACTTTTATTCCAAACCCTTAACTGTTAATTTATTTGGAGTAAGGGAGTGGGGTACACTTTATCCATTAATAAGAAGTTTTAGGCTAGTACAACTCTTGAACTTATTTCGAAAACAAGGAGTACCTCTTCTTAAATACTTAAAATGCAAAAATGCTTCCTTGCATTTTTTTATACCTGATTTTATATATATATTAGTAAATTCTAGGCGTTCTGGATTAAAATACATTAATATATTCAAGGATGTATTGCCTTTATTTGTTTATCCGAACTTTTACGCTTCCCCCCTTTATTTTTTTATAAAAAGATTCAAAATAAAATTATGATCGTTGTCGAATGAGTAAGTTAATAGAAATAACTAAATGCGAGGTTTGCCATAGCCAAGATCTTAATCTCTTAATTAAACTTGGAGATCATCCTATGTGCGATGATCTCGTTTTAATTGGTGAGCAAAGATATTGTACGGAATACCCTATTGATATTGTTTTTTGTAAAAAATGTTCAACTGCCCATCAGAAATTTCAGATTCCTAAAGAAGACTTATTCCCCAAATCGTATCACTATAGGTCGAGGTTTACAGCAGACGTTATTAAGGGTATGTCAGCTCTTGTAGTTAATTGTGAAGCTAAATTTGGATCATTAAAACTTAAAAAAGTTTTGGATATCGGATGTAATGACGGGAGTTTACTCGATTTATTCTCCGAAAAAGGTGCTTTGACATACGGTATCGAGCCTACCGACGCTTTCAAAGATGCTTCGCCATCTCACTTGATTCTTAATGAATATTTAAATCCAGATATTGCTAGCCAATTTGTAAAGTCTCATGGGCATCCTGATTTTATAAGCTTTACCAATGTCTTTGCTCATATTGAAGATCTTACTTCCGTGATCGAGGCATTAAGAATTTTAATGTCAAGTAAAACTATTTTAGTTATTGAAAATCATTATCTTGGATCTGTCATTAATAAAAATCAGTTTGATACTTTTTATCATGAACACCCCAGAACATATAGTGTAAATTCTTTTATACAGATTGCATCTTCATTATCAACAAATATAATAGATGTTGAATTTCCCTCTAGATATGGGGGTAATGTCAGAGTTTTCTTTTCTGATGAAATTATTTTTGAGAAATTAGATTTGAAATTAGCTGAAATATTAAAGGCTGAATCTAATTTCTATAATAATTTGGTTCAGATGAACTTAAGCATAAAAAAATGGAAGGTTAAAAAAAGAAATTTTATTTTAGATTTATATAAAAAACATGGGCCTTTGATAGCTAAAGCTTTCCCGGGAAGATCAGCTATACCAGTTAAATTGCTTGAGCTTGATGAAGTCATTATCTCAGCCGTATATGAAAAATCCAAGTCTATGAAGATAGGACATTATGTTCCTGGTACGAGAATACCTATATGTTCTGATGACCAGTTATTTACTATGAATTATAAGGGGCCAATTATCAATTTTGCTTGGCATATTTCTGATGAAATTAGAGATTATTTATCATTACATAATATTTCTAACGAAATTATAGACATAATTAATAACAAGGACTTTACTGATAAATGATTCCTTTTTACAAATTAAGTGATTTAAATTCTAAGTATCTTGATCGATATATAGAATCCATTAAGACTATTTTTGAGTCAGGGATGTATATTCTTGGCGAAGAAGTTGCTAAGTTTGAAAATGATTTTGCACAATATTGTGGTACAAAATACGCTATCGCTGTAAGTAACGGTTTAGATGCTTTAATTATGAGTCTTCGCGCATACAAGGAGTTAGGAGTTCTTTCTGATGGAGACGAAGTTATTGTTCCGTCAAATACTTATATAGCTTCAATTTTATCAATTACTGCTGCAAATTTATCTCCTATTTTAGTAGAGCCAGACATTAGAACCTATAACCTAAATCCATTAGAGATCGAAAAAAAAATTTCTAAGAAAACAAAATGCATTCTCGTCGTTCATCTTTATGGCCAGCCTTGCAATATGGATTTAATCAATCAAATTGCAGAAAAATATAATTTAATAGTAATAGAGGATGCTGCACAGGCTCATGGGGCTAGATATAAAAGCAAAAGGGCTGGGAACTTATCTAATGCCGGATGTTTTAGTTTTTTCCCTGGTAAAAATTTAGGGGCTATAGGTGATGCTGGTGCAATTACTACAAATGACGATGAGCTTGCTGCAATTCTAAAATCGTTAAGAAATTATGGCGAAGCTTTATTCGATGATCTTTCAAAGCGGAAGTATCAAAATTGGTATAAAGGATTTAATACAAGAATGGATGAGGTTCAGGCTTCAATTCTTCGCATGAAGTTAAAAGATTTAGATTCTGACAATAAAAAAAGAAATGATATTGCTAAATTTTATTTAAAAAATATAAATAATGAAGAAATTACGCTTCCTTATGTGCTTGAAAATTCAGAGCCTGTTTGGCATTTGTTTGTTATTCGCCATAAGAAACGTAATGAATTAAAAGCATTTCTCTTTGATAAAGGTATTGCAACTTTAATTCATTACCCTATCCCCCCTCATAAGCAAAAGGCTTTTAAGGAATGGAATCATTTGACCTATGAAATTTCTGAATCAGTACATAATGAAATTTTGAGCATTCCATTGGCTCTTCATTTATCTTCAGATGATTTAAAATATATTGTAAATTCAATAAACGAATTTAATGGCTAGCTAATGAACATAGAATATTTAAATTTTTTCAAGGAAAAAAAAGTATTTATTACAGGTCATACAGGTTTTAAAGGTTCTTGGCTATCTTTTTTATTGCATCTTGTTGGCGCAAAAGTTCATGGCTATTCTTTACCACCTCTTAAAAATTCACATTTTAATTCGCTAAATTTAACGGATAAGATAGAAAACACTTTTGCGGATATACGCGATTTAAAGTCTCTTTCAGATGCAATGAATAGATTTGAGCCAGACTGCGTATTTCATTTAGCCGCGCAAGCTTTAGTGAAAGATTCATATTTAGACCCAATTAATACTTATTCGACAAACGTTATGGGTTCTTTGAATTTGCTTGAATCCGTTAGAAATTCTAAATCAGTCCGTACTTTAATATACGTGACTTCTGATAAGTGTTATGAAAATTTAGAATGGATTTGGGGCTATCGGGAGAATGATCGCCTTGGAGGTCATGACCCTTACAGCTCTTCTAAGGCGGCTGCTGAGTTAATTTTTTCTACCTATTTAAAGTCTTTTTTTTCAAATAACATAAATATAGGTATAGCAAGTGTGCGTGCTGGAAATGTTATAGGTGGAGGCGATTGGGCTCCTAACAGAATTATTCCAGACGCAATTAGATCTATTTTAGATAACACCCCCTTAGTTATAAGAAATCCTTATGCAACAAGACCGTGGCAACATGTGCTGGAGCCTTTATCTGGGTACTTATTCTTAGCATATAAATTATCTGAGGATCCAATAAAATTTCAGGGGTCATGGAATTTTGGCCCTTCCTCAATGAAAGTAAAAAATGTTGGAGAGATTGTAGATATTTTATTTAGAAAAATTGGGGCAGGTTCAGTTGAAATTATGCAAGAAACAAGTGGTGACCATGAGGCAGGCTTGCTTCAATTAAATTGCGATAAAGCTCGTCAAGTTTTGAATTGGCATTCAAAGTGGAACTTAGAAGAAACTCTCACTTCTACAGCTG
>Ga0214919_10003386_pt1 | contig 24096 bp, 3 predicted proteins | sample LL1503_MetaG_FD_177994 | JGI IMG/M metagenome (GOLD analysis project Ga0214919, IMG submission 177994) | Freshwater microbial communities from Lake Lanier, Atlanta, Georgia, United States - LL-1503 | ecosystem: Environmental > Aquatic > Freshwater > Lake | place: USA: Georgia | collected 2015-03-15 | reverse complement strand
TTGATGCGGCAGAGTCCGGTTTTTTTGGTATTTCGGTTGCACAATTTAACACACTTATCCGTCAGCAAAATGTAACTAGTGCCGGTTCTCGGGCGTTGAATGAGATGAGTACAAAAGCTGATGCAAAGACAAAACGCACAGCTATGCGTACTGCATTAAATGCATGTTCAACCACCAAACCAGCAGAAGCCGAACCGGATACCAATGCCGATCCGGGTGCAAACGGAGACCCTGACGCAGAAAATGATGCCGGAAGCAACCAAGATGAGGATGATAAGGGAGATAGCAGTTCCGGTACCGGTACAACAGATAATACAGTAGAAGATCAATCTAGTGTCACCCCGGCCGGTACAACAACAGCGGGCAAAGCAGGAACAGCATCATCTAAGAAGAATACCAAGCCAAATAAAAGACAGCAGAATCCTTTAGGAAATCTCTCAAGTTACACCTACAATATAACATTGTACATGATTACACCCGATGCATATAATGCTTTTATAGCTTCAAATAGAAAAGATATTGATGCACTTAAAAACTCTGCGTTAGCAACCGGCGCTGCCGCGGGTGCTGCTGCTCAGGTTAAAAGTTCAGGCGCCGGAGCATATGTACTTGCACAAAGCGGAGGGGTTAATAATAACTCATCATCTAGAGCACCTGGATTCGATTTAGATTACTACATAGATAATCTTAAACTAGTAACTAATACTAGTGGTAAAAAAACAACTACAGCATCAAACACAATAGAAATATCATTTGATATTATTGAACCATATGGTTTTAGTTTTATATCTAATTTAAAAAGAGCAAGAGATGCTATTATGCAAAATAGTAAATTGCCTAACGCCAAAGAACAAAAAAATTCTCTTAAACAATTTTTTGTATTAGGATTGCGTTTTTATGGATATGATAAAGACGGCAATGTAGCGAACGGTACGGAACATTTTTCAGCAGATACTTCAAATCCAGTTGGTAACAGTAATGGTTTATTTGAAAGATTTTTTGATATAAGTATTACTGATATGAAATTTAAAATTGACGGTAGGTCTACTGTATATAATGTTACCGCAAAGGGTCTACCAGAAGCGTCATCAATGAATACAAAAAATGGTAGAATGAACAAAGACGTTCAAGTTCAAGCTGATACAGTATACAACGCATTAATGGGTGACGGTGTAAACACTATTGGATTACTCTCATCTCTTAATGACCAGCAGCAAAAAATGGTAGAAGATGGTACTCAAAAAATTGCAAATATATATAATGTTGAATTTATTGGGCCATCTGAAGATTTAAAAAATGCATCATTGATAATACCTTCAAACGATGAAAAATCTACGTCCGGTATGATTGCAGCAAAAATCAACCAAAGCAATGATAGTATTGCAGTTGATGTATATCCCAATCTTCAAGTAAAACAAATTAGATTTAAGAATGATACTTCTATTCTACAAGCTATAAGTTTAATTATAAGTCAAAGTGATTATCTGTTTAACGCAATGAAAAAAGTTTATACTTCAAAATTAGAACCTGATGAGAATGGAGATGATTCAGATGATCCTGGTAGTAAAAAACGAATTCGCTGGTATAATTTAGGATCAAGATTAGAATGTTTAGGATATGATACTGAACGTAATGACTGGGCCTATAAAATTACATATGTTATTCAACCATACGAAACTCCATATTTATTAAGCCCGTTTGCAAATGCATCTAAACCATATTATGGGCCTCACAAGAGATATGAGTATTGGTATACTGGAAAGAATTCAGAAATCTTGCGGTATGAACAGCAAATAAATAATGCATTCTTCACCGTTGGATTAGGTAAATCGGGTAGTGAGGACGGCGCTAATGATACTAGTGGATCAGTACAACTTGGCGTTCAACCTCAAATGAGAACATCTGAAGCTAGAGTAGGTTCAACTGGTAAAGCTGCGGAAGCACAAAACACGTATCTTACTAGTTTATACGATCCTGCCTCATGGGCAAGTGCAAAGGTACAAATTTTAGGAGATCCGGATTATTTATGTTCCACGAGTCCTGCTTCAGCAGCGGCAGATATTGGACAAGTTTATGATCCGTACTATCAAACAGATAGTTTCACTATTAATCCAAATGGCGGGCAAGTTTTTGTTGAAATCAATTTCAACGAACCAGAAGATTATCATAATAAAGACGGTTTGTTAAGTATTAATGAATCAATACAGTTTGTAGAAGTTCCAAAAGAAGTGCGTGACCAAGTTAAAGGTGTAAGTTACATGTTATTAAAAGTTACTAGTACTTTCCGAAGTGGTGCCTTTCAACAAGAATTAGATTTAAATATTACTACATGGAGTGATATCATTAAAAAACAATCAGATCAAGAACGTGCAGAAAGTTCAGGCTTTGTACAAGCGCCCGGCGAACGTGGTCGAGGGACCAATGCTCCAGCATCAACTCCAAGTGGTAGTAATGCTAGCGGCACTGGATTAGCACCATATGAAACATATAGTGATGCAATGGGATCGGATGACGGCGCCGCTATAATGGCAGCAGCCGCGGATTTTACAACTACTAACAGCGCCGACGATGATAGATAATAAGGAATAAAAATGCCAATAGATACATTTGCCCCCAAAGGTTCTACCAAGGCTAGCAGACCTGATGCCGGTAAAGCTAATCTTAGAAATGTCCCGGTTCTAGCTACTGTCAAAGATAATGTTGATCCAATTAGGGCAGGCCGCCTGCAGGTATACATTGATGATATGGGAGGAAGTAGCCCGGACGATAGAAATTCATGGATGACCGTCTCATACATGACACCTTTTTACGGTCTTACTGATGCCTCCGGGGGTGATACTGACTATGGCGATTTCAAAGCCAACCCAAGTTCTTATGGGATGTGGTATAGTCCTCCTGATATAGGTTCCGTTGTTGTTTGCCTATTCATTAACGGTGATCCTAACTTTGGTTATTGGATTGGATGTGTACCTAAGCCAGAAGCATTGTATATGGTACCTGCAATAGGTGCTAGCGATAACATTATCACAGGTAATCAAGCTGAAGCAGATGGTTACGGCGGCGCAACACGCTTACCTGTTACTAATATGAACACCAATAATGAGTCACAGGCTGGTAGTTCAGATTTCTTAAAAACAGCAAGACCGGTTCATAGCTATCAAGCAATGATTATGAATCAACAGGGGATAATCAGAGATCCTATTCGAGGAACGATCGGTACTAGTTCACAAAGAGAAAGTCCGTCAAGAGTTGGATGGGGGGTAAGTTCACCCGGTCGACCTATATATTCAGGTGGATATGATGATAGTTCTGTTGCATCAAACTTGAAAGCAAGCAACAATGAACAATTAAAAGTTGTAGCACGTAGGGGAGGTCACTCTATCATTATGGATGACGGTGATCTTATTGGTAACGATCAAGTAGTACGTATCAGAACAGCATTGGGTCATCAAATATTAATGAGCGATAATGGTCAAACGTTGATGATATTACATTCTAATGGACAATCATACATTGAACTGGGTAAAGAAGGTACCATTGATCTATATTCCATGAACTCAGTAAATATTAGAACTCAAGGTGATTTAAATTTACATGCTGACAATAATATCAATATAAATGCTAAAAAGAAATTAAACATATATGCAGAATCAATGGCAATTGAAACAGAGAAAGAAACGGTACATAAAGTAGGGACAGATTACAATATTCAAACAAAAGGGACACATACACATAAGGTTACTGGACCAATGAGTATGGCAGCTAGCGGGGAAGCATCATTTGCAAGTAGTGCAGTAACATATATTAATGGATCAAAAGTTAATCTTAATACAGGATCAACTGGGACAGTCCCGGCAGATGTTAAGTCATTGACTCAACTTGCACAGACTGATACATTGTACGATAAACAAAAAGGTTTTATGGCGGCACCGGGAAAATTACTTACTATTGTGAGTAGAGCACCCGCACATGCACCTTGGGCTAATGCAGGCCAAGGAGTAGATGTAAAAACTAACATTGATGCAGGAGCCTCGCTTCCGCCTGCTCCAAATGCAGCCGTAGCCGCAACAAACAAATCGGCAGGTCCTCCTAAAACAGGAGATGCAATTACACCTGCTAGCGCAGCTACAGTACCTGATGTCAAAGCCGCAAGTACAGCATTAGATAAAAACACAACATCAGCTTTAGTTAGTGCAACTGCACAAGCCGCAGCAAATGGCCCTGCAGCAGCAGCAATTGCAGGTGGTGCTGGCGTTGCAAATATAGCAGGTGTACCTTCTGCTATAGTTGGCGCAGCAGGATTAACTCCTAGTCAATTACAAGCAGCCGGCACACTTAAGCCAGGCTCAGCAACTTTAATTAATGGACTAGTTGCAGGCGGGGCTAATGTTCAATCAGCAATGACAAATAATTTGTTTACTGGACAAGCCGGGGCATCAAGTTTAACTTCTTTGGTTAATAACCCCGCTGCACAAGCAGGTGCAGTAGTTAATAATTTGCAGGCATCACAATCAGCATTAACTTCGGCGGGGGCAATGACTGGTGCAGAAGCGCCCGGCGCAGTTGCAGGCATGGTATTATCAGGTGCTACGGCAGGTGTAGGTAACACTCTCTCAGCAATTCAAGGTGCTGCAAGTAATCCGGCCGCCGCATTAACAAGTGCAGCAGGCGGCGTAGCAGGCGCAGCCGGTAGTAAAGTAACTGATGCAATTAGTTCTGGAAATTTCGCAGCCGGATTATCGCAAACAGGAATGGGCGGCTTGGGCTCAATCTCTTCCTCTTTATCTGAATTAGGGAAAGCAACCGGCTTGTCAGGTGTGATGGATGCAGCCAAAGGAGTTGCTGCATCAGCATTTGATGCAGTTAAAAACGGATTTAAATCCTTTCAAGTCGGTGTGCCTCAAAATCTAACTGCTATTGCAGCTAGTGCATCAAAGGCATTAAAGTCTGTTACCGGTGTTGGATCTACTGTATTGGGAGGAGCAACAAGTGGTATAACTGACGCTGCGGGTGCGCTTGGCGCAGGCGCATCAGCACTAACAGGCGCCAGCCCAAGCACATTGTTAAGTGGAGCATCAAGCGCATTGGGTTCTGTTACCGGTACCGCATCTAGTGCATTGGGGGGAGTTACTGGGTTAGTATCAGGTGCTGCCGGAGGATTAACAACAGGTGTATCAGCATTGACTGGCAGCGCAACAGCAGCATTAGGTGGCGGCCAAATAGCAGCATTAACATCAGCTGCCAAATCTAGTTCTGTGACGAATGCGGCTTCACTGGCAAGCGGCCTCGGTGCATTACCAACTGGTTCAGGAGCAGTATCTACAGTAGTTAATAATGCTGCGGGTGCAGCAACCAATGCTTTAAGTGGCGTGCCCGGTGTAGGATCCGTTACATCTTTAATAAACAATTCATCTACTTCCGCACTCACTGGAGGTGCAGCGTCGGTGCAAAATGCATTAGCTTCTGGCATGCCCTCGACCGATAGCTTAACAGCAAGTGCAGGAGGATTGTTAGAAAGTGGTACAAACGCTGCTTCAGGATTGACTGCTGGGTTAGAAGATAAATTAAAATCAGGTACTGCAAGTTTATCTGGATTAGCAAGTACAGGATTAAGTGCTGACGCAGCTACTGCACTACAAACAAATATGGCTTCGTTGGCCAGCGCTGGCCCGGTACCAATCCAATTACCAACTGTAGCATCTAATACCAATGATAGAAGCACACTAGACGGTCAAATAGGCAATCTATTGGGAGGCGGAGTGCCAACTCCAAACTTTAGTGGTAGTGTAGGGGACGGGGCAAAGGCAGCATTAGGTGCAGTAACTGCAAAGAAAGCATCACTTGAAACAGCTATTAAAGACACTATGGAAAAGACCGACGACTATCGATTAGCACTATTGGAATTTTCAGTAGCAGAACAAGAATATCCAGCCGGTGACCCTCAAGTTGAAGCAGCAAAGAAAAAATATGATGCTGCTAAAAAAGCGTTAGAAACTGCACAAGCGACAACCACTAAATTATCAACAACAGGATAAATACATCATGCCTTCATACATTGGATTCAGTACCGTTAATGCAAACAAACCTAAAACTACCAACGTCAACTCCGGGGTTGACGGGGGATTTGGTAGTATATTAACATCGGTTAATGCCGGTAGAAAATATAGATTAATTGACGAGAAGCTAGTAGTAAATGATTTTATAAATGCATTAAATATTAGACAGGGAGAAAAAGTAGGACAACCGGGATATGGTACTACATTATGGTCCTTTGTTTTTGAGCCTAATACAGCAGATGTTCAATTTCAATTAGAAACTGAAATCAAAAGAGTAGCCGGATTAGACCCTAGAATGAATCTAAATTATGTCAAAGCCTTTCCGCAAGAGAACGGTATATTATTAGAAGTCGAATTTGCAGTAACCCCCTTCAATAATGCAAATACCTTAGCTGTATTCTTTGACGCTAATACTAATCGTGCGATTATTCAATAATCCGTAAAAAACTCATCTTTTCAGGTATGATAAATACTTAAAAGAGAAAATCTATGGCTACAAGTTCAAGACAATCATCATTATTCGGGGTAAACGATTGGAAAACCATATATCAAACTTTCCGTGAAGCAGACTTCAGGAGTTATGATTATGAGACCCTACGCAAAAGTTTCATAGATTATTTGCGTGTATATTACCCTGAAACTTTCAACGACTTCATTGAAAGTTCAGAATTTATTGCGTTAATGGATGTTATGGCCTTTATGGGTCAAGGTCTTGCTTTCCGTGATGACCTGAACACCCGTGAAAACTTCATTGATACTGCGGAACGTAGAGATAGCGTTGTAAAACTAGCTAATTTAGTAAGCTATACCCCTAAAAGAAATTTAGCCGGCCAAGGCTTTATTAAAATAACTAGCATTAGAACTAGTGAAAATATAACAGATTTAAACGGAATTAATTTAGGTAATATTCCTATATTATGGAATGACCCTGCAAATCCATATTGGTTGGAACAGTATAATACTATTATCAATAGTGCATTAATTAATTCTCAACGAATTGGAAATCCAGGTAATACATCAGATTTGTTAGGTGTTAAAACAAGTGAATATACATTGGCTATACCAACTAATAGTTTACCAATCGTGCCCTTCACCTCATCAGTTGACGGGATGACAATGCCATTTGAATTAGTAAGTGTAACTAGTTTAAATGAAGATTATGTTTATGAAATTCCTCCAGCACCGACTGGTCGCTTTAATATGTTATATCGTAACGACGGTTTAGGTTATGGTAGTCCAAATACAGGTTATTTCTTCTACTTTAAACAAGGCACATTGCAAAATTATGATTTTAATTTACAGCAACAAATTTCTAATCAAGTAGTAGATATTGATATTGAAGGTATCAATAATACTGATACTTGGCTATATCAAGTTAGTACTAATAACAATACGCCATTATTATGGAAACAAGTGGACAACATCTATGCTGATGCGTATCTACAAACCGAATCAAGCAGACGCCAAATTTTTAGTGTCACCTCTCGTTTTAATGACCAAGTAAGTTACGTATTTGGAGATGGTGTTTTTAGCGAAATCCCTGTAGGTAATTATAGAGCATATGTACGTGCAGGGAATGCATTAACTTATACAATTGACCCGTCAGAAATGCAAGGGATCAGCGTATCGTTTACCTATTTAAACCGTTACGGTCGTGCTGAAACATTGACATTAGGATTACAATTATCAACCCCAGTATCAAATGCACAAGTTCGTGAACCATTAGCACAAATCAAACAACGTGCCCCAACAAGATATTACACACAGAACCGCATGGTTAACGGTGAAGATTATAATAACTTCCCGTATACATTATACAGTTCTATTATTAAATCAAAAGCAGTTAACAGAAGTAGCGTTGGTGTAAGTAAGAATTTAGATTTACTTGATCCAACTGGCAAATACAGTAGTTTAAATAGTTTTGCCAATGACGGCGCTATGTATTTTGATGATAGTAATGGAGTATTAACTCTTAATATTAATACCACCGGTGATATCATTACTTTCTTATCAGATTCATTGTCTGCTGCCCTAGCAGCAAATCGTTCTATGCAGTATTATAATCAATATTATCCTAGATATAATGTTAATTCTGCGTCAGGTGACGGAACAGTATATTGGCAAACAAGTAGTGTTGCTGCAAACTCATTAACTGGTTATTTTTATGATATAGAACATAATCAAAATACCCCTATCTCGGTTGGTACTTACTCTACTCATAACGTAAAATATATCAGTAAGGGTGCATTATGTAAATTTGTAGCACCATCTGGTTATTATTTTGATAGTAACAATAGATTAGTTTCGGGTATACCGAGCCCATCCGACGCTACTTATTTCTGGACTACAGCATTATATGTAATTGGTGATGGATATAATAATGGTAGAGGTGCATTTACTAATGGAGCAGGCCCAATATCATTTAATGGATATATACCAACTGGCGCTATACTAACAACAATTATCCCTTCGTTTGATAATTCATTGTCAGCTACTATTATACAAGAATGTATTCTTAAGATGCAACTGCAACAAAGTTTTTCTTTGTTATTCAATAATTCATTGAGTATTAACCAAGATAGATGGTCTATTGAAAATTATAATACTACTGGTTGGTTCGTAAACTTTAATAGTTTAGGAAACAACAGATATACTATAACGTATAAATCATTAGAATATCTATTTGGAAGTGTAGCTGATACTAGATTTGCATTCGAAAGAGACAAGCTAGTTTACGATCCTTTTTCTGGAAAAATATTACAAGATAGTGTAACTGTCCTGGCAACTAATACACAATATAATTCCAATTACCCTTTAACAAATAATATACAAACTAATATAGTAGGACAAACAGTTTTTTCTGACGGATATATAGATGATTTTGAAGTTGAAATTTCAACTACTGATATCAATAATCAAACTATTATATCTAATCCAGATTTCTTTAATGCAGTAACAGGATATGTTCCTAATAATGCCAATATTGGTATATATGTATTTTTTAGTTTAGTTCAGGATGCTATTAATTTATCTAGATATCAAATTATACCATCTACTGATGTTGTTTACTCATATCCAACTTCAACACAAATTGAAAATGCAAAATATGATTACCCTTTAGGACAATTATTTTATGCATATGCCGATAATATTTTTTATACAACCGTACAAGATAGTGCAGTTACAACTCCGTTCTATGTATTAGAACAAGAACCGACTGGTCAATATATTACTAGACCTGGTCGTCAAGGATTACAATTTCAATATCGTCATAATAGTAACAATACGACACGTATCGATCCTGCTACAACAAACATTATTGATTTATATGTGGTAACACAGGCTTATTATACTGCCTATACTAATTATATACAAGATACTACAAATACAGTACCTGAACCAGAAAAACCAACTATAAATGAATTAACACAATCATATGGTCAAGTGAATGATTTCAAAATGCTTACTGATAGTGTAATTTTAAATAGTGTGGCATTTCAACCATTATTTGGTCCTAAGGCATTACCTGCATTACGTGCAACTATTAAAGTTATTAGAGATAGTAGAACCAGTGCTAGTAATAGTGAAATTCGTAGTGCGGTCTTAACTGCCATGAATAATTATTTTGATATCAACAATTGGAATTTTGGAGATACGTTTTACTTTTCCGAATTAAGTGCATATTTGCATAACGAATGTGGAAGTTTAATCAGTTCTGCTGTATTAGTGCCCAACAATCCACTGATGTCATTTGGTGATTTATATGAAATTAAATCAGCGCCATATGAAATCTTTGTTAATGGGGCGACAGCAAATGATGTATTAGTTATAGCAGCACTTACACCAGCACAATTACAAATCGGATAAATAATAGATTATGGCAACAAGAATAAGAACACTTAATTTTTTACCTGAGATATTTAAAACACCAACCAATGCTCAATTCTTAGGGGCAACGTTGGATGTATTAGTAGATCAACCTAACACTAAAAAAATACAAGGTTATGTGGGTAGCAAATTTGGTTATGGGGTTAATGCAAATAACTATTACGTTACCGAACCTACAAAAACTAGAATAGATTACCAATTAGATCCGGGTGTTGTCTTTACTAAAACTAACACAAATACTGCACAAGATTTTATTAGTTATCCGGGTATTGTCGATGGTATAAAATTAGAAGGTGGTCAAACTAATAATAATAATAGGTTATTTGAAGGTGAATTCTATTCTTGGGATAGTTTTACTAACTTAGATAAATTAATTAATTTTAACCAATACTATTGGATACCAGAAGGTCCTGAATCAGTAGTTGTCTCAGCACAAACTGTATTCACTAATAATGATTATGTAGTTACCGATGTTGGTAACGGTTATAATATTGGTGTAGTCGGCTCATCTGGATCAACAACAAATCCTACACTAACGCTTCTTAGGGGCGGCACATATACTTTTAACGTAAATCAAGCAAGTGGCTTTTGGATACAAGGTGCTCCCGGAGTTACAGGATATAGCCCAACTCAACCTAATTTGTATACTCGTGATGTATTTGGAGTACAAAACAATGGCGTTAATCAGGGTGTTGTAACATTTTCGGTGCCATTTAAAGATGCTCAAAATGAATTTAACTTACCCGGTAATAACCCTGTAGGTGTAGTATCTACGATTCCATTTAGTTCATTAAATGGTCAACCAGTCACCGGCTTTGCAGGAATTGACGGGGTAACATCATTGAACGGTCTTACTGTCTTATTTTATGATACTGGCGAAACAAACGAAATAGGATTTGTTCAAAATTTCTATGATTATACTGAGTATGATACTAATAATGAATTAGTTGCAACTCAATCTATTTCTATTACAGCAACTAATAGTATTGGTAATTTAATTACTTGTAGTTCTACTGCAAACTTAATAGTTGGTGGAAGTATTACTTTTACCGGAACAACCCCGTTTGGTGGAATAAAACAATATTCAACCACAGCAGATAACACGCTTTACTACGTACAATCTATTACGGATTCAACTCATTTTACTATATCATTAAGTCCAAATGGATCACAAGAGGCACTTACAACTGCTACTGGAACAATGACCGCATATACAAATCAAGGTTTGTTAGAAGAGGGTTATTACACGTATGTAAATCAAAATTTATATACAATAAAATATGTAGGAACTCCGGGCAGCTATGTTATTAACCTAGTTCCCGCAAGTGCTATTCCATCCGGACAAAAAATTATTCCAAATTTTGGAACACAATATGCAAATAAAAGTTTCTTTCAAAATGAGGCCGGTGAAATACAATTAATACCATATATAAGTTCTACGTTAGATACATTATATTATCAAGATGGAAACAATGCAAACAAAGTTGGTTTAATTAAAATTATTGAAAGTAATATTACTAATACAATTAATGTTGATGTTGATATTTTAGGTAGACCAAATTACACATCACTTTCAGGTGTAGTATTTACCAATGGATTAAAAATTACATTGCAAGGCGATATATATCCGCCAAAATATAAAACGGGTCAATATTACGTTGAGGGCGTAGGCACTGCTATAGAATTAATACCAGTTAGCGATTTAGTTGTACCTGAAGGATTTACTGAAAGTGTATATATTCCTTGGGATTCGTTAGCATATGATGTTGGTAGTTGGGAAGCTAGCAGTTCAATTCCGGTAATGCAAGATTATATAACAATTGCTAGAAATGCAATTAATATGAACGCATGGTCTAGAAGCAATCGTTGGTTTCATATTGATGTTATCAATGCAACAGCTACGTATAACAATAATCCAGATTTAGTTTCAATATATGCAACTGCTGATAACAAAGCAAAGCGCCCGATCATAGAATTTTATCCTAACTTAAAACTTTTTAATTCTGGTACATATGGTAAAGCACCAATTGATTTTATTGATACAAGAACACCTGATGCATTCTCTATTGTAGCCGGACAACAAAATTACTATCCCGATGTACAAGTATATACTGAATATACCGGAACAATTGCTACTACAGATTACAGTATAAGTAGAACAATAACTGAAACTGCATTAACTACTAATTTGGTAACAGTTAATAGCACTACAGGTTTTCGTGTAAATGATATTATTGTAATACCGGCAGCATCTACTTTGGGTGTTTTGGGTAATGTAGATGAGATCACCACTTATTACATTTCTGAAGTTGTTGATAGCACTCATATTAAATTATCTTTAACTGCCGGCGGGGAAACATTAGAATTAACAACTGCAAGTGGAAGTATAAGTACAACTTGGGAACCATTAAGTACAACTGTTACTATAGCAGCAGCAGACGTAACTGGTACATTTGATATTGGTTTGTATATTACTGATTCTACAAATGTATTACCTACCAATTCAATAATTGAATCAGTAACTGGTACAACTACACTAACTATAGTAGTATCATGGGGCCAAGGTACTTATGGAATAATCCCCGGTGCGACTGGTGCATCATTAGTTGCAACTGCTACTACCGTAGATAATTACGCATTATTTGAAGGGTCAAGAGTAGTTTTTGCAGCAGATACTAATTTAGAAGTTAGAAATAAAATTTATGTGTCACGGTTCTCAACAGTTACTGGAAGCGCCACACCTATTATAACATTAGCCGAAGCAAATGATGGCGCTATTTTAGTAAACGACCAATTGGCAGTTTATAGAGGTTATGAACATGCGGGTTTTGATTTTTACTTTGACGGAGATATATGGACACAAGGTCAACAAAAAATAACAGTCAATCAACCACCGTTGTTTGATGTATTTGATGAAAACAATATAAGTTTTGGTGATAAGGCTGTCTACGTAGGAAGTTCTTTTGCAGGCAACAAACTATTTGCGTATGGAGTTGGTTCGGGAATTAATGATATTGTTTTAGGGTTCCCAATAAGATACAGTTCTGTTAATAATGTAGGTGATATTAGTTTTGATGTATCGTTGAATTCCAATACATTTACTTATGTTCAGGGACAAAATCCAATAACTCAAAAAGTTAATACTGGCTATGTTTATAACTATTTCTCTAGAGATGCTTTTAAAAGACAATTGGGTTGGCAAACTGCGGTAGCACCAAGCGTACAGTATCAATTATTTTCTTTTGATTATGTACTAGGTACCCCTCCGTCATTTTTATGTGACATTGCTGCAAACTTAGTTACTGAATGGCCTACTATTCAAGTTTTTGTAAATAATGTGCTTCAAACATCTGATATGTATCTTGTTACTGTTGGAGCAACAAATACATTAGTATATTTAAATACTGATCCCACTACAGATACCGTCGTACAGATATTATTATTAAGTGATCAAGTTAGCCCTAAGGCATACTATACAATACCAATTAATCTTAATAATAATCCATTAAATGCAGAGTTAACTACAGTTAATGTTGGTGAGATTCGCGGACAATATCAAAGTATATTTTATAATAATCCAAATGTAATAGGAGAAGTATTTGGATCAAATAATTTTCGTGATTTAGGCAACGTTGTTCCATGGGGAAATCGTATTATTCAGAATAGTGCATCCTTAGTATTGCCCGGCACTTTCTTAAGAAAACAAAATCATAATCTATTCAACTCATTGGCATATAATAATAAAGAATATATTAAATTTAAAACTTTGTTAGTTGATACCGTTAACAAAACCGCATATAACCAAAGATTTGATCCTTCATATATACTAGACAATGCATTAGTGCAAATTGCTGCAAACAAATCTAATAGTCAGCCGTTCTTTTGGAGTGATATGCTACCCGGCAAAGCCGCGTATGTTCAAAATACATATTCATTTGCAAACAGTTTAGATGTAAGTATCTATCCTTTAACTAGAATATATGACTTTACCACTGCAAATTACTACGGTGTATTAGTTTATCTTGATAGAACAACAGACGGTGTTCAATCCGTCACTCAATTAATAAAAGGACAAGATTATATAGTAAGCACAGATGCACCTTCATTGACCATTACTACAGATTTAGCACCCGGTGATCAAATTACTATCAAAGAATACAATCAAACATACGGCAGCTATGCTCCTAATACCCCTACAAAATTAGGATTATATCCAGCATTTATACCTGAAGTTATTGTAGATAATCATTATTCAGAACCAACCTATTTTATTCTTGGTCATGACGGTTCGTATAATAAATTGTATGGCGATTATGATCCAACAATTGGGGTATTAGTTGATTTTAGAGATCAAGCATTGCTTGAATATGAAACTCGTGTTTATAACAATTTAAAATTAAGTAATGTTATACCAATTCAAGAATATGAAATTGTACCCGGTTTCTTTAGAACCAGCCCCTATTCATATGATGAATATATGGATATGTATAGCCCCGCATTTTTAAATTGGGTAGGGCAAAATCGTGTAGAATATAAACATCAATATTTTAATAAAAATAACGAATTCACTTATAATTATAATAGTAGTGCAAATAGAATAAACGGTGAACCAATTGAACAGGGATATTGGAGAGGCGTATATCAATATTTTTATGATACAACTACCCCCGATAGTACACCTTGGGAAATGCTTGGATATAAAATACAGCCAACTTGGTGGCAAACACGATATGGCCCTGCGCCATACACAAGTGATAACTTAGTATTGTGGGGCGATTTGGCCCAAGGTATAGATTGGAATAATGGAAATCCTTTTGTAATTCCACAGGCTGTCCGTGATGGTTTATTAAATGTAATCCCGGTTGATAGTGCCGGCAATCTGCTATCACCTTTTATTTCTATAGTAGGCAATTATACTAATAATACATTGCAAGCTGATTGGGTAGTGGGAGACGATTCTCCTACAGAATTAAGCTATCGTAGAAGTAGTTCATGGCCATTTGATTTAATGCGTATAATGGCATTATCACGCCCTGCTAGATTCTTTAATTTAGGTGTTGATGTAGATAATTATAAGTATAGCCCGGAATTTGATCAATATCTAGTAAACAATAGAAGTCATTTAGTAATTAATGAAGTTGAAATTTATGGTAACGGAATACCCAAAACAAGTTATATTAATTGGATTGTAGATTATGAAAAACAAGTTGGAGTTGATGCTACTGCTAATATAAAATCATTATTGAATAATTTAGATGTTCGTTTAATATATCGTTTGGCTGGTTTTAGTGATAAAACTTTATTAAAATTCTATGTTGAAAAGGGAACACCTAATAGTGCTAGTGCATCATTGTTGATACCAGATGAAAGTTATGCGGTATTGTTATACGATAATCAACCGTTTGATAAAATTGTTTATTCAAGCATTATTGTTCAACAAGTAGCGACTGGTTATGCGGTATTTGGTAATTCACAAAGCAATGCATATTTTAAGTCACTATCACCTCAATCAAATGTTAATACTGATATAATAACTGTAGAAAAATTAAAAGTTAGAGTTAGTAGAAACTATGATACCCCAATCAATATAGTACCGTACGGTACTATATTTGGCACACCACAAGAAGTGGCAAATTTTGTTGCTGGATATGGCGCTTACTTACGAGCAGCCGGAATGATATTTGATGATATGCAATATGGTATAGAAATCAACTGGAGTCAAATGATTTCGGAATTTTTATATTGGGCACAAACTGGATGGGAAAATGGTAGTATTGTAACTTTAAACCCTAGCGCAAATAGTTTAACAATTAACAAAGATAGTTATATTGTTCAACCATTAACATTGGCCCAAACTAACTTTGTATTAAATGAAAATTTATATCCTATACAAGCCAAAGATTTAAATGTGTTTAGAGATGAAACTCTATTTAATGCTAAACCATTAAGTCAAGGTGATAGTATTGGTTACGGTCAATTTAATATTAGTAATATGGAACATGGTGTTGTGTTTGATAATACCACGTTGTTTAATGATACCATTTATAATTTAGTTACCGGCTTAAGACAAAATAGAATTTATTTAACCGGCTCTAAAACAGCAGAATGGAACGGTACAATGACCACTAGTGGATTTATTCTAAATCAGGATAATATCCAAGAATGGACTAGAGAAATTAAATATACCACAGGTCAAATTGTCAAATATAAAAACAAATATTGGACAGCAATTAAAATTGTTCAGGCAAAAGAAATATTTGATGAACGAGATTGGAAATTAACTAGCTACGATTTAATACAAAAAGGATTGTTACCTAATCCAAGTACACGCGCCTATGAAAGTACATTGTATTATAATGTAAACGAAGCAAATCTTGAACAAGATGCTGATTTATTAAGTTTTAGTTTAATTGGATATCGTCCGCGTGATTATCTAGCAATTGCAGATTTAACAGATATTACACAAGTTAACGTTTATAAAAACTTAATTAAAAACAAAGGTACACGAAACGCAACCAATGCATTCAAAGGTGCAAATCTACCACAGGGTGGAATTGATTATGATGTATATGAAAATTGGGCTATTTTGTCAGGTGAATTTGGCGGGGTACTTAATAACAACTTCATTGAATTTAAACTAAATCAAAATTATTTGACCGGTAACCCTGCAATTGTGGGAATTACTGACAGTTTAACCAACACTTACGGTGTTCAACAAGAAGTACCGTTGTATAGTTTATTCAACTACGAAAGACCAGTTGACAATGTAAATATATTACCTACAATTAGCGCAGGTGAACCGTCATTATTGTACCCTGATGCAGGGTATGTCAATTTCAATGACGTTAAGTTGTCATCATATTATTATTCTCAATTGCCGTTGGCAATAGGGCAAAATGGTTTAGTAGTCCCCATTGATCGATTATATGTACGTGATTACATGTGGTTGGCAGATTATTTACAATCTTGGCAAGTATATACCCCTGTGTCCGGGGGTAGAGTTATTAATGCAAAAAATAATTTGAACAACACAGTCACTATCACATTTGCCGCACCGCATAATATAACACAATATCAACCATTTGCAATTGTTAACTTTGATCCGGCAGTAAATGGATACTATCTTGCAGCACTTGTTGTGGATCAATTTAATATAATAATTAATTTAGTACTTGGACCAAGTGTTAAAAACATTACAGGTCAAGGTATTGCAATGCTATTCCAATCTCAGAGAGTGGCACAACCTTCTGATATTAATAATTTACCTTTATTAGATAGCGAATTTATTAAGAATAAAGTTTGGGTAGACACTAATAATGACGGTGCATGGGCAGTTTATCGTAAGAGCATCAATTATCAATATGAGAGTTCAATTACTGACTTAACCGCAGAGACATTTGGTAGTGCAGTAGCCTACACCGATAATTTAGGATATTTAATTGGTGATGCAAATGCAGGCAAGATATATCGCTATACATTTGATGCATTGACTAAAACATATCAGTTACTTCAAACAATTACCGAAAGTGGTTCATTTGGTTCGGCTATAACATACTCAGATAATATTATTGTAGCAGCAGAACCTACAAGCGTATCTCCTAAAGTTTATATATATGATTTAATTATAACTAAAGAACTTAATATTCTTAGTGAATTGCAAACAATTTCTGCGGAAGACGGTTCTACCAATTGGGGCAGTTCTGTAACAATTTCCGGTGACAAACAATGGCTTTATATTTCTGCAACAGACCTTAATAGAGTATATGCATATAGAAAATCACAATTAACTGATTTGTATGAATATGCAACATATGTTACAACTAGTGGCTTAGTTTCAGGTGATCAGTTTGGTTATTCTATCTCTACTGATTATGCAGGTACTACACTAGTAGTTGGAACTCCTTATCAAAATGCAAATGGATTAGAAAACTGGGGATACACCTATACATTCAACCGTATTGAACAGAATATTTTAATACAAACTAATAGTAGACCAAATGTTCCTCCAGCATTACAATTAGCCTGGAGTCCACCTACAACATCAACTACTGCAACAGATACATTATCGGGTGATTATATTAAACTTAACAGTATCGCTGGCATCACCGTCGATGATCCTATTATGTTTACTGGCAATGGTTTAGCGGGCACCGGGGTGTCACCAACCGTAGTATACTATGTAGCAGCAATTGACACGCCCGGAACTAAAATTCAAATTAAAACAACAAGAACATCTGTATCAGTAATTTCAATAACACCTGTTGCAAGTATATCTGTCCCTACATATGTACAAACCACACCAATCTATGTTTCACAAAACGGAACATTAGTATCTGATAACAATTATGCTGTAGTTAATTCTACTTTAGTGTTCACTGGTTCTCTAACTGCGGGTGATATTATAAATGTAAGTGGTCAAAATTTCATATTAGCACAAACATTTACTACAGAAGAAACTCCTAGAGTTGGCGTTCAATTTGGTAATAGCGTAGATATTACTACCAGTGCTAGTGAAATTCTTGTTGGCGCTCCGTTTCAATTAAACAAACTTAATGAAGAAGGTGCAATACATAGATTTACTAACGGTGGTGGAAAGTACGGTATAATAATTGGTACTGAGAAAACCAATGTTACTTCCACTAGACTAATTTTATTAAATGGATATTTAGTTAATATACCTGTAGGTGATGCAGCAACAGCAGCAAATGCAATTAACGGTGTTGGATTAATTAATATTAATGCTTCTGTAACAGGGCCGGAATTAGATAAATTAGCGATTAGCGTTATAAATCCAGACTTATCACTTCCAAATCAAAAGTTGATGTTATCTGTATTAGATGCTGCTACTTACGCAGAATTGGGTATAAATGTTTATACTAAGACACAATTAATACATTGCCCTCATTTAACAGGTCCAACACAGTTTGGTTATACCGTTAAGTTCAATGAGTTTGATTCTTTTATTGCTAGTGCTCCTACAGGCACAAGGTATGAAGCGACTACGTTTGATTTTAGTGATGATGAGTTAGATAATGATACTGTATTTGATAACAATACAACTCAATGGGTTGATCCTAAGCCAAATGCAGGTGCAGTTTATATGTTTGATTATCTTTCAAACTATAATGAAAGTTTACTAAATCCAGGTAAGTTTGTGTTTGCACAAAACGTAAATAATCTTGATGAAGAATATGGCTCTCAGCCTAGATATGGTACTGCGCTAGATTTCAATAATTACAATGTAGTTATAGGCACACCTAATTTTATGCCAGGCTCGGTTGACGGGCAAGTTGTGACGTTTAATAATGTGCTTGGTCAAAAAGACTGGTCAGTATTTAGAAGTTCTAGTGAAATTGTTGACATTAACAAAATCAACAACTCTCAGATTTTTAGTGCCCAAACTAATAATACTTTAATTAATTTAGATTATATTGATCCGTTACAGGGTAAAATATTAGGTGCAGCAAGAGAAAACATTGATTTTGTTTCTAATTCTGACCCGGCTTATTACAACAATGTAAACACCGTTGCATCTCAACGTAGTTGGGGTGCAGAACATCTTGGTATGTTGTGGCTTGATACTAGTGCCATGAAATTTGTTAACTACCATCAAGATGATGTGATATATAATTCTAGATATTGGGGAACATTGTTCCCGGGTAGTAACATAGTTGTATACAGTTGGGTTTCAAGTCCTGTATTACCTGTCAATTATCAAGGTCCGGGTAGACCCAAAGATGTTAATTCATATGCAATTCATTACGTACTAAATTCAACTGGTTCGTTAGTGCCGTTGTATTACTATTGGGTTCAAAATACAAATATCATATTTACAGAAAGAGGTAAAACTCTATCTGATAGTATTGTAGAAAGATATATTGCAAATCCGCAAAATTCTGGAATAAGTTATTTTGCACCATTGTTGCCAAACGTGTTTGGTATATATAATTCTGGTAGTTATATCAACGCCCAAGATTCTGTATTCCATATAGGGTATGCGTCAGGAACTAATAACGATGTATCTCACAGTCAATACTCATTGATCAGGGCCAATTATGCAGATGATTTCTTGCCTGGATTACCCTCATCTATTAATAGAACACAATCCACATTGCATGGCAATTATCAACTTGCTAACGGGGGTGATCCGTTCAACCTATACAGCAGAATGTTAGATAGTATATGCGGTGTTGATACTGCGGGGCAAGTAGTACCTGATCCGTTCTTGCCTAGATTAGTTCAATACGGTGTGCTTGCTAGACCAAAACAAAGTTTCTTTGTTAATCGTTTTGCTGCATTAAAGAATTATTTAACTTATGCAAATGAAGTATTGGCTCAATTCCCTATTACAGAAACCGGACGCTATTCTGATTTGTTTCAAGAAAATCCTAGAATTTATGCTATTGACCCTGACACAGATGCTGAAGTAATCATATCTGCTACTAGCTTAATAGTCGGTAAGCAATATGTTATTAATACCGTCGGCACCACAGATTTTACATTATGTGGTTCATTGGCAAATAGTGTAGGTACAGCATTTGTTGCTACAGTAGTGGGTACAGGAACTGGAACTTGTAAAGTTTTAATATTCAATACAGGTGAACAATACTCAACCCCAAATTATTGGTCATATGCCAATTGGTGGGCTACTGGCTATAGTGATAGTACTAAATCATCATTGCAAGTATCACTATATGCTGATTTGTCAACGTTGGCTGTAGACGCCGGCACGATTGCAACTGTTGCTATGAATGGTAACGGTAATTCAGAAACCTACATATACGAATCCACTGGTGTTTGGAGACGCATTGGATTATCAAATGGCACTATTAAGTTTAATACTTACTTATGGGATTATTCTGCTGCTAGAATAGGATTTGGTGATAATTTCTTTGACACATCACCGTATGATAGTTTTCCTAGCGAAGAAACTCGTTGGATCTTAAGAGCACTAAACGAACAGCTATTTCAAGGTGAATTGTTAATTTTTAGAAATAAAAGTTTGATATTATTGTTTGAATACATTCAAAGTGAAACTATCGAATCAGAAAATTACTTACCGTGGTTAAATAAAACTTCATTCATAGATGTGTCACATACTATTAGAGAATTAAAACCAATTGAAGTATATCAATCTGACAATCAAGAATTCTTAGCTGGGTATTTAAATGAAGTCAAACCATATCATGTGGTAATTAAAGAATTCTTGTTTAAGTATACCGGAGGTGATTTATTTGAAGGTGATATTACTGACTTTGATTTGCCTGCACAGTTTAATACGGATGTACAACAATTCGTAACACCCCAATTAGTATATCAGGATCCTAACGGGTATTATGAGTATGCTGCATCAGATCCAATTTGGCAAACACAAGAATACACTCAGTGGTTTGCCAATAAAGGACTTAGTTTGGTTGGCCAATCTGATTACCCAATTACAATACTGGCATCTTATATTACGACTAATACTCAGGAATTTGTAGTTGATAATGCATCAGGATTCCCGGTTAATGGTACAATTAAAATTGGTAGCAGTTCAGGGTATGAAGAAATAAATTACTCTTATGTTAATACTGCATTAAATGTTGTTAGTGGATTACAAAGAGGTGTAAATGGTACCGCAATAACTGATCATATTCCAGGAGAACAAATTTTAATTGAGTTACCGGCTGTAGTGTTGTTAAATTCTGGTAAAAACTATATTGAACCTCCTAGAGTTGTAGCATATGTTAATCCAAATAAAACCAAAAGTGCTGAATTTACTGGTATAATTGATAATGTTACCTTATATATAACCAGTGTGGTTACCGGCTCTATTGTTGTTGGTAATTATATTACCGGTACTGGTATATTAGACAATACTCAAATCATCGATCAAGTTGATGCTGGCATTTATATAGTTAACTTATCGCAAACCGTAACTAATACTGCAATAATTCAATATATTGGACCGATTGTTCCTGCTCAGTTGGAAGCAGTAATGTCATTAGATTCGGTTTTAAGAATAGATGTTATTAATCCTGGTCAAGGCTATTTGTCTGAGCCTGAAATTATTATTGATTCTGCGTTAAGCGTGGTGTTTGATAGTTCAGCCGTTAGTGTTCAATCTAATACAATTAGATTATATGCGCCAACATTATCAACCGGTGATTTAATTCAATATAAGGTAGACACAAATACTACCCCCCCTGGCGGCATCGTACCAAATCAATGGTACTACGTCAATGTATTGGAAACTTCTCCTCTAATAGTTGTGGCATTGTATACTGGTTACGGCGATGCAGTATATGATCACAATAGAGTACAAATATATAATCAAGGTTCTGGCTCACAAAATTCATTGAATTTAGGAGCAAGAGCATTTACACTTACTTCTGCGAGTCCGGTTAGAGAAAATATTACAACTTTAAGATTTGATAGAAATACATATAATTCTAGGGTTATTGATTGGGTAGCAGGTAGATATTACGGTGCATATTATGCGGGAAAATATTCTAATAGTAAAGCAGTTGCAAGTTCATCTATTCAATTAGAAAGCACACAACCACCGATAACATCAATATTGGCCGGTGCACAGGGAATTGCATTTGAAATATCTGATGTCAGAAATGAAAGAACAGTGGATTATCTGTCATTGATCCGTAATGTATCATATACTGATGCTACTGATTTTGTTCGTTTGCTACCATCCGGTCCGTATGTTGCACAGGGTAGAATTTCTAGCACAACATTAACTGTGAATTCTGTTACAGGCGGCAGCATTAGAGCAAATGATTTGTTAACCGGTGCAGCTATACAATATGGTACAACAATACTTAATCAAATTACTCCTCTAACTACAGGAGAAACATTAGGTGGAGTTGGTCGATACACGGTTAGCTATTCGCAAACAGTTCCTAGTTCATCAACTAACCCCGATATTACCTTTACAGCAATTACTCCCAATGCATCTGGATCAACTATTGGTTTATACATTGGTATGCCTATAAAATTTACAGGCGCAGTTGGCTCTAGTGGAATAACAGCCGGTACAGTTTATTATGTTGCATCCATTATTAATGAAACTGATTTTCAAATTAGTGTATCAAGTACCGGCTCACCTGTGTTAGATTTAAATACTCAAATCATAAGTATTGCAGGATTAGAATGTTATGTTGGATCAGTATCCGATACTGCAATCATCACTGTAATTTATCCGGGTATTACTAGTGTAACCGCTACACAAACTGAAACTAATAAACTTACAATACCATTGAATACATTAGGAACAGGCGGGACAACTGGTTTCTACGTAGGACTACCATTATTCTTTACTAGCGGCGGGACAGAAGTATTTGGTGGTATTGTTGCAAACGATATTTACTATGTAACTACTGTTTGCGATTTACAAACATTCACTATGTCTAGATCCGCAACGCCATCGATATACACAATGGTATCAACTAATTCAGCAGCAGATACTATTACATTGGATGATGTAATAAGTGGTCTAAGTTTAAACGACCCTATTATATTCAACAACTTTACGTTTACTCCTGGTAATTTGATAGTTGGTAATTATTATACTATTGTTACCGTGGGTACTACTGACTTTGCTGCATTAGGTGCATTATCAAATACTGCTGGTACTAGATTTCAAGCAGCAGCTACCGGTTTAGTAACTGCTGGCAGTTTTGTAGTAGGTGAAGTGTACACGATTGTTAGTGTAGGATCAACTAACTTTACATTGTGCGGTGCTAGTTCTAACTCAGTGGGTACTGTTTTTGTAGCAACAGTCGCAGGCACTGGTACTGGTACTGCATCACAAGGCAGCGGCGTGGTTAGTACAACTACATGGAGCAACATTGTTGCCGGTACTACATATTATATTTCTTCTTTTGTAGGATCAACTGCATGTCAAATTGCAACTGGCATAAACTTAGCACCTCTCAGTATTACCGATACTATTAATGGTACAGGTATGATGACCAGTCAAGTTGATACATATGATTTAACTACCGCAACCGGAGACATGACTATTAATATTAACTTACCGGTTAGCCCGGGACAAGTTGATAATCAGAAGTTCACCTTATATCAAACATCAGGTGAATATACAGGTGTTACCGGAACAAATGGGGCATTGATACAACAACCAATTAGTGCGGTTATT
>Ga0214919_10003385_pt1 | contig 24099 bp, 21 predicted proteins | sample LL1503_MetaG_FD_177994 | JGI IMG/M metagenome (GOLD analysis project Ga0214919, IMG submission 177994) | Freshwater microbial communities from Lake Lanier, Atlanta, Georgia, United States - LL-1503 | ecosystem: Environmental > Aquatic > Freshwater > Lake | place: USA: Georgia | collected... | reverse complement strand
TCGAAGTAATCCTATAATTACATTTCTTATAAAACAACCGTCGAGTATTCCACTGCCGTTTCAAATAATCATGTGAGTCCAAGATATCAACTACAATGGGATTCTGGCCCTTTGCCCTCAAAATCCGACCTACAGATTGTTCGATGTCGGTTTTTGGCGTAGCCATAACCAGTGTCGACAAGGTTTTTATATCGAGGGCTTCTGCCGCCATGGCATAAGTCGCCAACACAATTCGCCGGCCTTCCGTTATTTTCAAGTCTTTTTCTTTCATCCCTCCAACATAATATCCTACAGTGTTCTCTTCATCTGAAATTCGATGCCGAATAGCATCGTATAAAAACGTTAGTAAATCACGATTATGGGCCAAAACCATGATTTGTTTTTGCGGATTTTCCTTTATTAAATCCCCCAAGATTCTTACAATGAAATCAGAGCGAGGTCCAAAAGCACATAATTTCGATATCATCGTGCTATATTTCGGAGAACCGCGAAAATCATATTCTACTTGATTAAATTCGGGGTCTCTCGATTTGAACATAACTGCTCGGACTTGAACAATATCATCGTCGGTTCTCTCTTCAGAATAAATTTTGTCGCCAATAAACATGTACAAGATTTTAGTCAGCCGGTCTTTTCTTTCGACCGTAGCAGAGATACCTAACATGTAAGGCGTCACTACTTTGAATAGCGTTTTCGAGAATTCTTCGCTGCCTATCCGGTGTACTTCGTCTATGACAGTTAGACCGAACGAATCGAATGAAGCCCCATCAAACTCTCGGCTATACATCGTCTGGATCATTCCGATAACAATATCTCGGCCTTCCACTTCAAACAAAGGCCCCTGAATCTTCCCGACACGGGCCGAAGGCATGAATTCGGCGATTCTTTCTATCCATTGGTTCATAAGGAATTCTTTATGAACGAGTATAAGCGTTTTCTTCTTCAATTGGCTTATAATATTCAAAGCCATAACAGTATTGTGTGTGACCGTTCCTTCGCCCAATACAAACCGCCTATTTCCATCGATTTCAAAACCGTAATAATCGTCTTCGAACAGAGGTGTCACGAAGATATCATATTTCAAGTCCATGAAATCATTGGGGATTCGGTAGCCTTGGAAAACGTTGGGGTCATTTAATTCCAGGTAGTCCAAAAGAGGAATATCGAATACTTCTCCGGATTTCCGGTCTTTCAATGAGAGAATATGGCTTTCATTGACAACATAGAACCATCCGGAATCTTTCTGTGAAATCTTATACATTTTTTCTCTGCCCCTAGCTAACGAGAGAACACGTCTAGAGCGCATATCGTCGCCCATAATTAGGTCGCCGACCACAATATGTTCGACGTTTTTGACACTTCTATCGTACATCATTACGGGGGTTCCCTTTGCTAGACATTTGCCCTTCCCACAGGGGACCTCCAAGATGGCACCTCCTCCGCCAACCCCTAGGATGGCCTTATGGGGGGCCTCCGCACTCATTTCCGTAACCTGTCCTGTAGGTAGATTTGAGGCCTCCATAGGAGGGGGAGCAACGTAATCTGTGTAAACTTTAATAATCTTTTTTTGATAATCACGCAAGTCTTTCACAAAAGGGACATCGATGTCGGCCCCCAGAGATAATTCCGATTTGTCAGGTAGGCCATATCGTTTAATACCGTAAAAACGCGGAAGATAAACTTTCGCTGCATTATCCCGGTAAATTGGGAAGGAATCATCGACGCCCTTAACCTTAGGCCCAATAGTGAATGGTGTCATTATTAATTCCTTCTTGACACATTCTAAGTCGGTTTCAGTTAAAACCGATTTGGGGATAGTATATCCCTTCTTGCCAAGATATGCCGCCTTCCGAACTATCTCATTGTAACCCGGTGTTTCTTTTATGACATTTTTGATTGTTGATTTTGTTAATACTTTGGGCTTCTTGAATGATGGCATTATATAGTATCTAAATTTATCTTTAGCATCTTTTCAATTTTATATTTTCTTTAATGGTATTCAAAAAAGAGAGTCGTAGAAAAATATAATAGAATATATTATATTCAATGAAACTAAGCGATTTTACAAAATCATTATCCCCTTTAGAAATAGCCGCATTAGTAATTTTTATAGTGTATATTGTATTTCCTTTTAAGACGCCGCTTTTCTTGGCCGGAGTTGTAAATACTCCTATAGGATTATTGGTGGTTCTCATAATAACATTGTATTTGTTTTTCTATACCAACCCTATATTGGCCGTCGTTTATATCTTCGTCGCATATGAACTCATACGCAGAACTTCTTTAGTGAAAGTCGCTGCTTCGGATAATTACATGGTGCGTTCTTCTCCCAGTGAGGCTGAACGAACGCTTGAAATGACCCAGATGAATCCTGCGCATAAGGTTACATTGGAGGAAGACGTTGTTGCAAAGATGGCACCTGCCACGGTTTTTCAACACGTCGAATCATCGACTGGATACAAGCCTGTCAACGAGAAGGCCAGCGGTTCTCTCTTTCGTTAGAGTCAAAAACGCGATTTCTAGAATTTGTCATAAAGATATATTATGATAAATTCTTTTTACTTCCCCGGTTGGTTCATTCTAGACATTTTATACCGATAATGTCCAATCAAAGCCATAAGATAAATAGCAAATAGCAAAGTATAAAAGTAGATAGATGTATAGAAGAACGACCCGCCTTTTCCAGCAAAATGCATCCACTTCAATAAGAAATAAATTGCGGTATTTATAAAAATAACGCCTACAAATCCTAATTGGAAATGATAAATGGGAACGAGCGGTTTTTCACTCGCCGTTTTTGGGTCAGGATTCTTCTCCATAGTGGTCTTGAAGAATAAATTAAATACATTGTCTGTAAAGAAACCCCAGTCCATTTCCACGTTGTCAAAACTGGGTGTCACACCCTTTGTAGTAAACTGATTTAGATATGTTGCTGGGTCGAATATGCGTTGATACTGTAGGACAATGACAGAGGCCATGAAGAAAACAAAAACATAAAACCCGATGATGGTAGCAAGAGGTTTATTATTTAGGATCCCGTAATTAATGAACGCAATAGCGAATCCGAAAAAAAGCGCACCTGTATAAACATCGGCGGCATTCGTTCGGTTTAATTTGCGTTGGGCGGAAAAATCTTCATTATCATGAACGAGTTCAACGATTAATATTTTATGGGCTATGGGGGTAACAAAGACCGCAGCAATGACTAAAACAAAGAATCCGAAGAAATTAAGCATCGTTTTTATAGTTGAATTAGCAGCATCGTTTTTTATTTTATTACTATCCATAGGAATAATAACCCCGGCAGTTTGCGCAATATTCGGGTCGGATTCATCGATGGGTTGGCAATATCCCGCAACAGTAACTGGTCCTGTAGGACTCTCGGTAACGACTGTTGCTACTGATGCCCCACTTGGGGCTGTCGTTTTAGAAGACATCATTCCTGACAAATCACCGAGAGATGGTATATCCGGATTTGGTATGGCTGCTCCTGCTGATGCTGTTGTTGGGCTCGTAGAATCCCCATCGAATCCTTCAATAATATTTCCTAAAATGGGTTCAGTATATAAAACCGAATATTCATTCACATAGGGTGCTAATGAAATGCTGGATGCGTGTTTCAAATTCGTAAATGTCGACCCAACCGAAATGGGAAGAGTAAAAACGGCAACAGAAGAAGATTCCAAATAATTATTTTTATATAGAATGGCTTTCTGTTTTGGTATATATCTATTTAATTCTAGGAGAACATCTGTAGAACCATCGACCAATTTATCGATATCGGTTCTCAACCCCACTGATGTTTTCAATAAAAAACACGTGTATAAAGGGTCCGTTAAATTGGTTAAAGGCAAATGTTCTATGATTAATTCGGCGTCGTATTCCATGTTTCCCACTCTATGAATGGGCGCAGTAATATATAAATTCTTCGTGACATATCCGGAACCGAAAACGGCTATATTCGGTTGATTTGGTTTAGATGAATATGGGATTTTTATGAATCCGCTTTTATCTATCCGGTCTTGAAATTGTGTTTTATAAAATTGGGTGGGATAGTAATTGTATTGGACTTTATCGGAATTATCTATATTTTTGTTTGTTTCAAAATACATCTATATGATTCATTGATAAATTATTTCGCCATCACCACCAGATAGAGGCAACCCTGTTTTTTTTAATCCACTGAGTTGGTTCTGTATGACTTCTTTTGAAAGGGCCAGTTGCGGAGGGCGTTGTAAGCCGTTTGAGGACTTCTCTACAGGTTTTGTAGGATTTTCTGTTTTTAATGGTTCTACAAGAGGGACCTTCGCTTCTGATTTGACTTCTGGTTCCGGCTCTATAGGGGTTTCTTTTATTACATTCAATGGAGCCTCTGGTTTAACAACTTCTTTTTCAGGAGCCACTTCAGGTGTTTTTACAGATGTAACAGAAGGGGTCACATGTGTAACTACAGGGGTAACCACCGATGGGACTAGAGGAGTAGTCTTCGTAGGAACAACCGGAGTTTCCTTAATCTTAACAACATTTTCAACACCAACAGGAGGTAAAATCCCAGCAACTGATTGTGTAATAAATGTAGGAGTTATCTCATGTTCTTTTATATCCACGAGAACCTTTCCATTTGCCACTATCTGAGAACTTCCTACTTGTGTCGCTGTCGATTTAACAGAAACTGAACCTTCTTGACCTTCGCTAGATGATACCGGTTGTTCCGATTGAGCAGACAAAATAAAATCCCCAGGAATTGATACGCGGTCCCCAAATAATCTTTTTAAATACGTATATGATTTCCCTACTAGAAAGTTCATATCCATTGCATTTTTAGACATCTTATAATATATACATACACTTTCTTATGAATGAAAACGCGGCAAAAATCATTGTTCTTCCTCCACCGAAGGAACGAAAAGAACAAAAGGAACGAAAGGAATCGAACACAGAAGATGACACCAAAAAAGTCGCCAAAAAAGAGGTCATAAAAAGACAAATAACAACAACCTCCAAATGGACATTTTCACAAGACGATATACGCCAGGTCAATCAACCGAATCATCTTTATGACAAAGCTAAACAACCCCTTTTGTATCAACAAATTAAAGCCAAACTTTCGAGTTATAGAGCCCAGGATATCGAGAAAGGGTTCGTAGACCAACAACTAATGGATATCTCGGGGGTCATACAGAAATTAGAAGAATGCAATTTCAAATGTTTTTATTGTAAAGAAATAGTATTAATCCTTTATGACAATGTGCGAGACCCAGGTCAATGGACTCTTGAAAGACTCGATAATAAACGCGGTCATGTTCTCGATAATGTAGAAATCGCTTGTCTTTCTTGTAATTTGCGAAGGAGAACCATGAAATATGAGAGGTATATTATGACAAAGGAAATCCAGAAGGTTGTTAAGATATAATTCAGATTCTAGAAATACCAGTTGTGTTTCTTTCAACTTTAATACAAGAATTATAATAATCTATTTCATGATTACTGAATAAATTATACTTTTTAGTTAATAAACTAAATAATGATTGGTCATGTCTATGTTCTATAAAACAATTAAAATTATGAGAGATTGAAGGGGTGTCATCGATATTATGATAATCACTTGATAAATTCACCCATTCATTTACAAAGGTTCTCACTTTATCACACAAATAATATAATACAGCACCTCCTTGTCTTTGTCTAGAATTCAAATAAATATCATCTAACATGTCTAATTGTAATAATAAATCCATTTTATTGAATTGTTTTTCTATGAACATTTCATTTACCAATGACCCAAAAATAAGGTCTTTTTCAACAACCGTAAATAAATCATTCATTTCTTTTTGTTGGCGGCTATCAATTTCACATCCAGCATCCAAATATAACAATATATCACCATCTTTCATTTCATTCATTGTTTTTTGAATAAGATATGGTTTCCATAACCAATATCCATATCCTCTTGTATTATTTTCAATGAATTCTGAATGTTTGCTCCAAAATTCTTCGTCGGCCTTTAAATCAGCGTCTGTATAAAATATTACTTTATCGAAAATCCCAATATCTTCAGCTTGTTTTTTTAAACGTTCTCCAGCTTCGTATAAATTCGAGGGTCCTCCCGCGAATGTAATAAAATATTTCATTTATATAAAATATTTTATTTCTTTAATTCAATAATTATATAATTTATATTTCCACCGTCTCATCAAATAATTGGAAGACATCACGGTCATGAGTAATAATCATAATACATTTCTTGTAGGACCTAAAATGTTGTATTAAAGCCAAGACTTCCCGCTTCAATCCCGGGTCCAACGCATTCGTTGGTTCGTCCAAAACCAAAATCTTCGTAGGATTAATTAAACCGCTTATCAAATTCGCAACTTGTCTTTGGCCTCCCGAAAGGTTCTCTCCCAAAGCTCCAGCATATCCATCTTCAAAATCGACATTCCTGTATAACTCCTGGATTTTAGGATATTCCAAAATCTCTTTCAAATGTCCATCACATTTTGAAGAATCTTTACATCCATAGAAAATGTTCTCGAGAACCTTTCTATCAAACAATCTGGAATTCTGGTTTACATAGGTTATGTTCTCTCGAATATAAGTAGGGTCTATCTTCTTGATATCCGTGCCATCAATATAAATATTCCCTCCAGTAGCGTCATGAAGACGTAATATCAATTTGACGAAAGACGATTTCCCATTCCCCGACATTCCAGTAATTCCTATTATTTTCCCATTCAAATCCAATTCTTTATTATAATATTGGAAAACGGGTTGGTCGGCCGCCGGATATTTAAAAGAAACGTTTTTAAAGGAAATCGTGTCGAATGGCAATTTGACCGCCGTATATTCTCCCCTGGTTTTAATTAATTCTTTGATATCTTCATTATTAATCATCTCGTTGAATTCGCGTAAAATCAAATCAATTCGTCCCGCCAAATCCATATTATGTGGAACACTTTGGATGGTGTCGGAAATATTATCACGATACATTATTAGAACTGTCAAGAAGGTAATAACAGTAATCGAATCCATCTTCTTTTGAGAGAACAACCTGAGAATATAATACATAGTTGAGAACATGACAATATAAATCCCAGTATTCATGACAAACATATGATTGGTCATATAGGTCGTCATGTCTATAGAGAAATCGATACATTCTTTGGTTTTTTCTTCCATAACCCCGATTTCTTCCTCCATGGTTCCTCTATAAATGACTTTGTCGATGTTATTCAAATTGTCCAGAATATACCGTTCATTACCTATGACTATGGCTTCTTGTTTTTGTTTATATTCAAACATCGGTGTCCAACAGATAAACAAATAGCAAAATAATATTATGTTCAATACAATAAATATACTTCCTAGAGCGAAATTCTTATAACAAAAATAGGCGGTTATAACAAATAAGAATCCCACAGTAGGTATAAGATTTGTGAGAACATCGTTTATTAAAGCCGTTGCTGCTGTTGCTATCCGAGTAATAGGCGTCATGAAATCCGCAAAATTGATATTTTTCATATCTTCGTAATTCGTTTTGAGAATGAATTCAAATAATTCCTTCTTGACCCAATTCGTAAGATTCGTTAGAAGATTGTTTTGCGCTATTTTGTATAAATAAAGAATGACAAGGTATAAAACAGAAATTCCTACGAATGCCCAGAAGAACCAGAAAATGTTGTCGGTGTCATTTAAATTCACATATTTAATAATATTCGCGTTTATTTTAGAAGAAATGTTTGTGTATAAGAAAGTGAGAACAAGGGCTAAAACTAAAAGCCAAATCATATTTCCTTTATGTTGCTGGAAAAATTTTTCAAATAGATAAAGGAATATATTCATATATATTTCTTTGTAGATATATTTTGGGTCAGATTTTATACATGTTTATATTTTCTTTATAGTTTTTTATACATGAATAATGTAAATGAAACTTGAATATACATGTATTATAAATGAAGAACCGGAAAAAGTAGTAAAACGACTTCCTCAACCATTATTTACGCCTCCTCTTAGTTCTAGTGTTATAGGGAAACTTCTACCTCCTGTATTGAAGGATAATTCACTGGTTTATTATAAACCACATTCATTATCAGGAAAAGGGACCGTCGTAAATTCAAAAATAAAAAGCATTCGAACTTAGTTATTTTATGTAAAAGAATAATATATTGATAAGATATATGCCTTTCATTGAGTTCAATCAATTCAGTGTTTTTCCTAATCTGGGAATAAAAACTCAAAGATATCTAACAGTCCCTCAAATGAAAATGCCGTTGTTCTCTAATAATGCTCAAACGTATTATAAACCTCATTCATTGGCGACTTCGGGAGTAGGAACAGTTAGAAATTCTAGTAGAAAAGGGTTTAGAACTTAATCTTCGTGTTCTTCATCTTCGTGTTCTTCATGTTCGTCTTCGTTTGATTCCGTATCAGATTCATCTATAATAACCCGATTATGATATCTATCGTCATTTGATTCTTCTTGTTCTTGTTCTTCATCTTCTCTATCAGATTCACTATCAGAACCACTATCAGGTAGGACAGGCGTAGAACTGCGTTGAACAATGGGTGCTAACCGTAACAAAATCGGCGGCCGTCGAAATGATTCATCTGTATGCGATTCCATAAACTTATCATCACGGTCATAAAAAGGCAAATATTTTTCTTCAAAAAAATACTTGCACTGTCGAACCGACGAAAAAGGGGTACTAGAAACGAGATGGACTTTGCGTCGGCCAAAATTCGGGCTATATTCAACAAATTTATGTAATTTGCGATGAAGAATGCGTTGAGCATGTGCCTTTTTATGAAGGTTCAATGAATATTGTGAGAACACAAACAAAGTCAAGTAGGGTTTCATGGCTTTCATCAATAAATCTTTCGGAAAATCCGCGTGGATGGTGAATCGCATACGGTTCTCAATAAACATCTCACGACAGAGACCGTGAATATTAAAACAATGGTTCGAAACATAACTATTTAAGTATTCATCGCTTATTAATTCTTCATTTTGTATAACGAATTTATTGAAATTGAAATTCTGTCTAAAAAAACGCTGGAAAAGTTCGGGTATTTTGTAATCCGACTTACGAATAGCGAAATAAATATTATAAAGTGCCGATTTATTAAAAGGCATATTCGTATATGGATTCTTACATACATTCGGTTCTGGAAAATAATGATTACAATTCGAAAGAGAAGACTGAATACTCTGGATAAGTTCTCTTATATGAAAAACATATTTCATTTTATTTTGGACGAGAACCAAGACATTCTTGTCATCCATCGAAATAGGTGTCATAAAGAGGTCATCTGTATTATACAATCGGGCCTTCTTAAAAGACCACGATTTTTTAAGTCGGATAACAGCATGAACTAGTTTTTGAACTTTGAAAAAAATATCCAGCATTTTGGACTTCTGGTCGTCTGTCAAAAAGATATTATTGATATAATGTTCGAAAATAGAGAATTTTTTCATAGAACTGAAATCGAGTCGAGAATAATGAAAATATGGGTTCGTTTCTGGGGTATGAAAATTTTTTTCTATCAATTCAGCAAATGTGGTCATCTTGTATATAACACTATTACTATTTATGTTTGTTTATTTGTTCTCTTTTTGTTCTCTTTTTCTCTTTTTCCTTCTATATAAATCAGATGGGTAAAAGTATAAATATTTTTTATAAAATCTATGTATGATAGATTTCATAAAATGGTTTCAAAAAGAGCCAACCATAATAGGATTCGAAGATATTAAAGAGGTAATTCGGCAAGGTTCTCCATATCTATTAATCAATACACTTTCAATAGGAGAACAAGAATGTTTGATTTACGGAACTCTCCCATACGATAAAGAAGAAACAGTCATAAACAAAATATTAGAACAATCGACCACGCATGAAGTGAAAGTTGTTATCTACGGCAAAAACTCGGTGGACGATTCGGCGAAAACGAAAGCGAACCAATTGAGAACACTGGGATTCAAAAACGTCTTTATTTATTCCGGCGGATTATTTGAATGGCTTCTTCTACAAGATATCTACGGGACCTCCGAATTCCCGACGACGGCGCCGTGTAAAGACCTATTAAAATACCGGGCTCCACCGGCAGTGTTTTCATCGTCATTTAATATAAAATCAATCACTTACTAATGATGGTCAAGTAGATATTATTTTTCACCCATAAATCATGATAATAATAATTGGGCCCCGATTTGGTATATCTTCGTTGTTCTTCTCTATATTCCGGATAATGCGAAAGAATTTTCTTGTTTTTTGACAATATATAATTTCCAGCAATAGAATTGAAATATTTTATCTTCTTGACCTTTCGCCCGTAATCGCCCTTGAAATAAATTTCTCCAAAAAGTCCGGGTCCAGTAGGATAAAGTGGATTATATCCATAATATTTCTTCTTGACATTTCGGACAATCTCTTGAATACAGTCATATAAAACGGGATTATTAGGAATGGTCGCCATAACAGCATTGTAAAGCCCTATCTGTTTATTCTTCCAAGTATTGCTATCCGTGTTCTCTACTAGTGTATCATAAAAAGTAGGAGAATTCAATAATGCTAATTCAGTATTTAATGGAATCGAACTATCCGGATAAGGACGGTCCAAAACAAACGATTCGTTATCATCGGTTAATTCCAACAAGGAGAACCCCGGTTCGCAACGGAATTTAATATCCAGGTATATACCGCCGGTTTTGTATAGGACACAATATCGCCATAAATCCGCTTTATATGCTCCGGGGACTAATAGGTCATATGCTTCGAGAACATCTGGTTCGAATTCGGTTTTAATATATTCACGACAGTCGGCGTCGTCATATAAATAATGGTCGAATTCGGGGTTGTCGGCTTTTAGTTTATTGACACATTGAGCCATTTTAGGCGGGAGATTTTTTGTTGCCCATGTTTGATAGATGATGAGGGGAACCGCATGATAATCCTCTGATTCAACGGTTCTTCTTGACAATATAGGGTTTCCAGCAATTTTAACAGAGGAAACTACCGGATTCGATGTCATTGTAAAAAATATTTTGTAATAAAATACTACGAACACCAAAGCAAGAAAGCCATACATAATATTCATTTCAGCGTAAAAAAGAATAACACAAACAAAAACCAATTTACCGATAATCGTCTGGCTAAAATTGAGTATATTGGAACGCCATTCAGGTAAAAGAGCCACGAAAAATAAAATAGGAATAAGAATAGCAAAAAATTGTTTTACGTTATACATTTATATATAGATGGATTAATTATCGGTCAAAAATAATAAAACATCACATTTGTATATATGAATCCGGTTCTCATTTATCCTATTATATTTTTGGGAATATTTACCTACTTGACACAACAAAATATTATAGAAAGCGTAAAAATCCTAATATATGTATCCATTGCGATTTATTATACGACTATAAACCCAATATATGGCGTTATAGCAGCCTGTATATTAATCCTTCTTGACAATACACAAAAAGGGGTCAAAGAAGGGTTCACTGAAGATTCAGAGATTCCGAAAATAATCTATCAAACATGGGCAACAAAAGACCTCCCGCCTAAAATGGCCGAATGTGTAGCTCGTCTTAAAAAATCAAATCCGGATTTCAAATATGAATTATACGATGATGCGGATTGCAAAGAATTCATAAAAACCGAATTCGAACCAGATGTTCTCGAAGCATATAATAGTTTGATTCCAGGAGCTTTTAAAGCCGATTTATGGAGGTATTGTATTCTCTACAAACGAGGGGGATTTTACATAGATATAAAATTTCAATGTGAACCTGGATTCTCTTTGGACCCAAAACAATCGTCTTTTTATGTCCGTGAATATAATCATAAAGGAACCGGATTATATCACCATATTGTCTATACTGGGGTAATAGGTTCTCGTCCGAATAATCCCCTTTTCATGGAGTGTATAAATCAAATCGTCGATAATGTCAAGAAGAAATATTATGGTCCCGAGCATACATCGCCTACAGGACCTTGGCTATTTGCTTCAAAGATGGACCCCGATGATTTCGAGAACATCGAATACTCGTATTACGAATCCGACGGGATAGGATATATTCGTCATATAGAAAATGAGACCGTTATAATGTCTCATTATCCGGAATATAGGGCAGAACAGAAATCCTACGGAAAGTCTAGCTACTGGAAAGACGCATGGATAAATCGGGAGGTCTACCGAGAATGAATTCCTATGAAATAATCTTCTGAATAAACTCTTCGAAAACGGAAATGTCAAATACATTCGTCGGGTCGATATCATGCGGATTAGGAACAGTAGTATCTACAAAATACGTGATTAAATCCCCCGGATTTGGGTCCTCCTGATTGAGTGGTGCATAGGCGAAATATTCGCGCTCACCATATTTCTTTATGACAACCATACCGACGATTTCGCCATCTTGCGAGAACCCTTTGTCTTGTCCCGAAGATGTTGCTTCATTTAATACTTCAGAAACCCTTGCGCTTTTATCAGGATTCGCTCTATAAATAAAAAATCCACCTTTAATAGTAGAACCTTTATCTGTCGTTCCGGTATCTGTCATATATATTATACACCATAATAAAAATCGAATTTCAACGGTATCTTATCAATATTAATAGACATCCTTTCAGGATCACGGTCGAAATTCGATATCCAGAAATGATATTCATCCGCAGCAACAGTAAATCCAATACAGAATTCTATACTTTCTTCGTTAAATACAAAAAAATCCGAATATTTAAGAGGCTGAAGCGTCGTCTGGTCCAAAAGAACCAACATATGATAATACCGGCGAGGAGAACCTTCATAACTAAAATGGACGACGCCGAGAAGGCCACTTACGTTGGACCCATCAGTAACTGAAAACGGAACAAACGTCGAAGACCCCCTGACATTTGAGAGCATAGGCGTCTTATGCTCCCAAGTAGTAGTAATCACTAGCGTATTATCCTTTATGACACCCGCTTCGAAAGGCCACCACTTATAAATAAAATGGTCCTTGCCGTCCTTTATAATCGGAATCCAGTTCTTCTCACACCAACTATCCGGATTAGGAGGGGTTAATACGCGGCAATCTGTATATTTATATTCATTAAATAACCCTACAATAATCCTACCGCGGCCCTCTCCTGAATAATTCACACTGGTTCCTATGAACCCGAGTTCTCCGTCGTCTCTATTATAAAGCCGAATATCTTCTAAACCGTAAATCGACCCACCGTGACATGTAAGACCTTCTTCTACCACTTCTGTGAATTCGCCATGAGTAGAAAACCGGTCATCGAGAACAGAAATAAAATTCCTGGTAATAATACGGGATTCTGGGTCTTTAAATAGATAGGCACCGTTAGGCCAAAGCCAATAATTTACAAATCGAGTATTAATCATATGAGTGCCTTTATGACAAACATAAGAAGTCGATGTAGGAATATAATCTCCTTGGTCTGGATAATTATATCTGTAATGAGAACATCCGTCTATCTTAGAAAGATTCACCGACATTAATCCAGCATTAAATAACAAAATCGTTTCATTATGGTCACCCGGATACCATTCTACAGAAAGTCCATGTCGTAATTCTAAATACGCCCAGAAATTGACTTCCCAAACCAATTTGCGTTTTTCCCTAAGAAAATTCTCGAAATGGTCCGCATAGGTTTTATGAAGTTCTAACATTCGGTCTCCAGAGCCGATAATGAATCCTCCACACCACCTCCAACAGATGTCATTCAATAAAAAATCTTCGACGACTTGCTCTTTCGACCAACATCCGGGGAATGACAGGAAATATGGCTGTAATTTTCTTCTTGACAGATTTATCAAATGGTCGCTAACGACCCCCTCTTTTCCTCCGAAAATATGGAAAATATTGAAATCTATCCAGGCAAAATGAGAGGAATTAAACGGATTCTTTTCGACGGCACGAACAATATATTCCGTTTTTGCATTCATAAGCAATAAATATTCCTGCGTATCTTTTTCAGGATTTCTAGTATTAGGTAATTCGACGGAATTATTCGTTTCTATTTGAACTTTATCGTAGGTCTTGTAGGTCCATGTTTCAGAGAGGTCAAACACATCTAATAAGATAACATTGGGATATATCGTCAAAATGGACGAACGAAAATAATCTTCGCAATCACGAGAACAGAAAATAGCCAGAGGAATACCGGTTTTACATAATTTGTGGAATTGCATGAATCGCCATTCGAGGTCTTTATTTTGAAAAGGGGTTTTGTATATATTCATAAAAGCCGATACAAAAGTGGTCGGTGCTTCCATTATTTTAGTTTGGTTTATTTATTTTTATATTTGTTTATCGTTGGATGATTTATCGATGGTCGATTTATAGATGGACCATCGATAAAATTGATTTGCGTTTTGTCAAAAAGATGATTTATACCCTCGTTTATTGATTTTGATTAAAAATGCCACTCGCTCTTGTATTTGACGTTGAGACTACTGGACTCTTGCCGAAGTATAATGGAGCTCCGCTAAAGGATTTCCCGCATATCATACAATTCAGTTTTGTCTTGTATGATACTGAGACATTGGTTATCAAACAGATTTACAATGAATATATAAAAATAGCCGACGGCGTGGATTTGTCAGAGAAGATCACGGAGATTACTGGGATAACCAGAGAGCTCGTTGATAGCCGAGGGATTCATGTAGGCCAAGTTCTTCAGGAATTCTTCTATGCTTATATGAAGGCTGATGTATTAGTTGGACACAACTTGGAGTTCGATATGAAGATGGTGTTGGCCGAGTCAGCCCGATGGGACTTGAATCTAATCATCGATACATTTGAAGAGCATTGCCGAATGGGAAAGAATGACCCAAAAAAGTTGTTCGATACATCGAATCCCCATTTCTACTGCACCATGATGAACGGCATTGAACTATGTCGATTGGAGCGCATGAATTCGAGAGGTCCATATTTGAAACAGCCGAAGCTAAGCGAGTTGTATCAGCATATCTTCGAGACAGACGCACCAGAAGGGCTTCATAACTCATTGATTGATGTATTCACGTGTTTACGATGCTATATGGATATGGGACATCAGGTAAGAATGGGCGACGACCAATTTGCCGAACTTCTTGGAACCGCTTAGTTACCGTCTTTCTATTCATTTATTCATATACAAAAATCATTCATCTATATCATTATCGTTCTCCTTCTTGGAGACATTTTTTTTGGATGGTTTCATCAATCGTTCCTTTATGGCCCTGAAATTAGCGTATATATCTAAGAAAATGAAAATCCAAATAAACCAGCGGAACCAGGTATGTAATTGAGGCTTAGCCCATCCAATATATATAAGAAATAACCCGAAATAAGATAAATCTAAACCGAAGCCGTATAGGAATAAATGCGAGATAAATAATAAAATCCCTAAATAGAAAAACCAATTATAAGATGCGGCGATTGTAGGCAAATCAATCATATGTATTTATATATTATAATTAACCTATATAAAATATTTAAAAATAGTTTATATTTATAATTATAATGAAATTATTCAATATGGATCTACATATATCTGTTATTGCTGATTTTAAAAATATATTCCCAAATATCGATTTTACACATTGGTGTTTAAGTGGGCATGCATGGGTATTTAATCGAACAACCGAATTTCCTCTACATATTAATCCTCAAACATGGACAAATATAAATGAACAAATGATATTGGATTTTCAAAATGAATATGATGATTTTTTTAAAACTTTTGATGGATTTATTTGTGGTCATCCAAACGGATTTGCGTTATTATTTGAAAAATATGATAAACCAATTATAATGTTGAATTCATGCCGTTATGATTTACCATTTTGTTTCTCGAGAGATTATCATATGTTGGAATTATATAAACAATGCCTTTTAAGACTACAAGAAAAAGGATTATTGATTGCTGTTTCTAATAATAAAGTAGACCAACTATATACAAAATTGGGTTCTAATATAGATACTCTATATATTCCATCTCTATGTGATTATACTGGTATTAAATATAATCCTACTAGACCAACTTTTTTATGTTATCATGGTAATTTTCCAAATCATCCATTAATCACATATAAATATGAATTAGGTGAACCATTTAAATGGACAGATATTTCGCAATTCAAGGGAATTATTCATATGCCGTATGAAGTAAGTACAATGAGTATGTTTGAGCATTATTGTGGCGGTATGCCACTTTTTTTCCCTTCTAAAAAAAATATTTTAGAAAATGGAAATATAACAACTGTATCTTCATATTGGAAACAAGATTTACCGCCCGATTTATCTCTCTTTTCAAATGTATCAAATTATATCGATTTAGCAGATTTTTATCAAGTATTCAAATCACCAAATGTTTATATTTATGATTCTTTCGAACATTTGATTGAACTTTTAGAAAAATTCGAATGGAAAGATGATTCACTTATTTTAACAGAATATAAACAAAATATTAAGGATGAATGGAATCGTTTATTAAATTTTTATAAAATATATTAACTCTTTCCGGACGGAAACTTTTTCAAAATATTATTAATTTATCAATAATATTTTATTGTATTACTACAAGAATGGTCATGAAGAAATATATTATAAAAAATCATGCTAAGGAGTGATATTAGGACAAATTTGTCCAAATTTCAGGGTTTCCGTCCGGAAAGAGTTAATCATTATAATGATAGCAATTACAGTTTCTACTAATTATGACGATATATTAGATATTATCATACCACAAAATTATAAATTTTTTGAAAAATGATGAAAATATTATAAATATTATAAATAAATATAATTTATCTAATATTATATTATTATTTTATAATTTTTATGAAAATAATAAAATTTTCAATAAAGGTGGTGCTATAAGTTATTGTCAAAAAGAAACAATCGAAAGAATATTATAGATAACTTTTTATTTTATTTATCCAATAACTTACTTTTAGACTTTCCATATTCCATGAATTATTTTGTATTCTCTCCTTTTCTTTTTTTAAAAATTCTGGATTTACTTGTTCCCAGTTATCAACAAAACAAATTGGTAAATCTTCGAATTCTGTATAGCCAATATCTCTTTTTACGATAGGAATACTTCCCATGTATAAAGTTTCCCATAAACGATGTGTATCTACACCATTACCTCTTGGACATAATACAAAATCATGTGATTTTATTTCACGAAGGAATTTGGTCCTTCCTTCTATTGTATTTTCAATTGAACCGACAGTCGTCCATGGTTTATCATGGAATATATTGAAAACCATTTGTCTCTCACTCGGATATGTATTGATATTGAAATTCATATATAGTAAATCTTTTTTTTCGATAATTTCATTCATTACTTGAATCATACATTCTATATTCCCATAAATAGGATGTAAATGTGTTTCTAAAGTATCATTTGTAATACCTAATGGTAAGGAATATACATTATTATTAGCCGTTTGTTTATTAACAGCAAACCATATTTTGGGACGATAATGTTCGACTGCTTTATCATCAACTGGATAATCACTATGTCCAGAAATAATTATTGGTAGACCGATATTTGGCGGATAAATGACATTATCTCTCCAAGTCATTGGTGAATTATTAGTTATTACATCTATCTTGAAATAATGTTCTGGAAAAGCTTGAAAATACTTATCATTTGTAATGATATCTTCTTTTGTAAATAACATTTATGAAATATATATTAAATATTTTTATATATATTTATACATTAAATATTTTACACATTTATCGGTTACCCCGTTGCTACACATTAATCGCTTCGCTATAGATTCCGACCATTTAAAATGTAAAAAGGTTCCCTTAAGAAAATTGATTTGCCTTTTTTCATTTTATTGAATAGCACTTATCCCCAGCAATTAAAACAATGAACTCTATTACTATCAACAATATCGAGGACGTCGAACGCAAGACCATGAAGAAGTATATCAATCGCGAATTCAAGTCGATAGGTATAGGAAAAATCGAGAGAATCCAATCAGTAGAAGCATCCATTTGGAACGGGGACATCGTGAAGGTGTCAGTATCTCTTCGAGACACGGACGACGAAGATGTATTGGAAAAACGCAGGTCTTTGATGAGCAGGATTGAGGAACATGGCTCTTCAGAGCTATACATTTCCGATAAAACACCGTCGATTACCCGAAAGTGGATTCTTAATTTACCAACAGAGGAGGTCGGCGTCGGAGCCGATGACGACGCATATTCAGTTGAAGCCGACCATGCCGAGAAACTCCGTATTTTGAACGACCAATCGACTAGAGCACTCAGACTTATCGAAGAGAACCAAGCCTACACTGAAAGACGTTTCGAATGTCTTGAACGCGGATTAAGCGACCAAAACGAGTTGATCGAGAAACTACAAAACGAGAACAAGTCTCTAAAATCCAAACTAAAAGGACACGAGGTTACTATTTACCAATTGTTGGGAGGGCTTTTCAACCAAAGGGACCAAGAAAATATTTTAAGCATCCATCTTGCGGAACTTCACGGAGAAGATATTGAAGATTTACCGAAAGACACAAGTAGATGGTCGGTCTTTCCTACGACGCGTCAAGGGGACGCACTCGAACAAGAGTTGGCGAAACAGGCTCAGCAAATCGAATCATTAGTTGATTTGCTGAGAAAAACGAACAATGCTATCGACAACATTGATACCATCCAATGCTATAACAGCCAAGCTATTTCCGAAAAATTAAATATGCTTGAAGACGAGACAAGTGCCGTTCAAAAAGCCACAGGAGAGCTCATTACGAATCAACTCGAAGACAAGAGAAGGATGCTCGCTCATATTACCAGCATAGATGCCCGAACGGGTCGGCAAGAGGCGGTTATTGGCAAGTTGGTGAATGGACTCTTCGGGACCACGCAAGATAAATCGAGACAAGACTATTTGGACCTCCTTTATGGCCGAGTTTCCCAAAGGAATTCAATCAATACCAGTAAATGGGGCGAATCTCCAACAACTCCCCAGGGCAATTTAACAGAGCGCAAAATGGCTGTTTTTGCAGAAAATCTAAAACAGATTCGCGAGCGCATCGGACAACCTCTGGTGGAATATACCGATAGTGATAGCAGTTAAGAATATATAATCTACATGACAAATAGCTAGGTAGTAGGTAGTTAGGTAGTTAGTTAGGTAAGATAAAAAAATATATTTTTTTATCATCATTCGGTAACTGTTATGAGACTGAAAATATCAATTATGTTTAATTAATCTACGAAGAACACATCTCACAAATCTCGTCATCCTGACTATATGAACTAGAATGTTCCGTCTTTTCAGGTTCAATCGTAAACTGTTGTGCCTGATGCTTTCCCCTCCGGCGCAAATAATAAATCCCCGTCTTCAACCCCTTCTGCCAAGAATAGAAATGCATCGCTGTCAATGTATTGTAATTCGGGTCTTCTAACCACAAATTCAAACTCTGGCTCTGACAAATGAACGCACCTCTATCCGCCGACATATCGATAAGCCCCCTCATCTGTAATTCCCAAACAGTCTTATATTTATCCTTTATTTCTTGGGGAATCAATTCAATCTGTTGGATAGAACCGTGATTGGCAATAATATTATTCTTTATTTTTTCATTCCAAAGTCCTAACCCGATGAGCTCCTCCATCAAATATTTATTGGCTTGTATGAATTCACCCGCAATCGTTCGTCGGCTATAAATATTGCTCGTAATAGGCTCAATACATTCATTGAATCCCAGAATCTGTGATGTCGAAGCGGTAGGCATCGGAGCCAACAAAAGCGAATTACGGAGACCATGCCTCTTTATTTGCTCTTTAAGACTATCCCAATCATATCTATCGGACCCGGGATTGACGCCCCATAAATCGAATTGTAGAACCCCCTGGCTAGCGGGAGAACCCTGGAATGTCTCATAGGGACCTCGCAATTCAGCCAATTCACAAGAAGCTTCTAGAGCCCCGTGATAGATGGTCTCGAAAATCAACCGGTTTATTTCTCGGGCTTCCTCCGATAAAAAGGCGTTCCCCATCAAGAAGAAAACATCGGCCAAGCCCTGGACTCCAATACCAATGGGTCTATGACGCATATTACTCACCCTAGTTTTCTCCGTAGGATAATAATTAACTTCGATGATATTATTTAGATTCTTCGTGACAACCTTTGCAACCTCATGGAGCTTTTCATAATCGAATGTCTTATCATTTCTCACGAAAGTAGGTAGCCCAATAGAGGCCAGATTACAAACCGCGGTTTCATTCTCGTCGCTGTACTGAATTATTTCGGAACATTGTCCTGTAACAATTCCGTTGAATGTCCCTCTTCCGCGATTATTTTCAGTAAAACAAAAAGTATTATCTCTACGGCCGGTTATCTTAATATCAACTACTTTTACGTGAAATACATGAGGATTATCAAATACCATGAATGGTTCTAATTCCATTCCGGGTGTTAAATCCCCAGCATTCATCTTAATGACATTATTATTTTGGTCTAATACATAAAATTTATGGAGTAAAGTACAATCGATAGTAGTGCCATTATCAAACTTAACCGTAATAAGTTCTTGGTCTGTTCCGGTTTGTCTAATAGTAACCTCACTGAATTCTTCGCCATTCCATACATTTATGGTATAATCTTTTAAGGTTTGAATTTGTATATTCCCTTTATCAGTTAGAACAAGTGTTTCAGGAGCAACACATAAATTTGAACTCTTAATGGTGCCCAAATTTTTCTGGTTCGATTTTTTATTAGCGGAATCTTTATACAAAATATACGGAGTTCCCGTCTCCATCTGGGCATCCAAAATTCTAAACCATAAATCACGGGCATTCATCGTTGATTTACCCTTACCGGCCTGTTCGTATGATTCATAGAGGGTCTTGAAGGCATCTCCGTAGACATCGGCTAATCCCGGGCATTCATCGGGGCACATAAGCGTCCATTTTCCGTTGGTTTTCACACGTTCCATGAAAAGGTCAGGAATCCATAAGGCGTAAAAAAGGTCGCGCGCCTTCAACTCTTCATCTCCCGTATTCTTACGCATCTGTAGGAAAACCTCGATATCGGCGTGCCAGGGTTCCAAATAAATGGCAAAAGAACCATTGCGTTTTCCACCGCCATTATGAACGATACCATATTCGAGCAAGTAATCGTGCTGGGCCTCCATCTGTAGGTCATAAAGGAATCCTGTGTACATAGTCTCGCGCACATTTACTACGGTTTGTCTCAAGAACCCATCGCTAGGTTGGGCGATGATACCCTTGACTAGAGTCGACATCAATGGCTTGTTCTTGATTAAATCGAGGTTTACTACATGCCCCATTCGCATGGCGATGTATTTAATAAACGGGAAAATACGGCGTATATCGAAGGGGAATTCTTTGTTATTATATAAAATCCCCGCCAAAATATGCCTGCTTTTTTCAACTGGGAGATTGAGCCATCTGTAATGAATCTCTGTTAGTCCTAAAGAATTATATAAATCACTCTTGCGAAATGGAAGATGAATAGCGGGCTTCCATTGAATTGCGTTTTTCGATTCAGTGAATTCGACTAGTCGGAGTCTCAAATAGTTTTTAATATACGAAAGGACCTCTTCAGTTGGAATCTCTGTTATTTCGTATAACGAGTCAGTGATTCGGCCGTATCTCATGAGTAACCCGTAGATATAACAATCCGCTTCCGAAATAGACGCAATATCCTTCGTGAATTTCGGCTGGACGGTTAAAATATGGTCTCCCGTAGAAACATCTTTGGCGTCTATCCACTCGGGAGATTCATTCCCGTTTTTTGAGACATATACTGGATGCTCACCCGTTATTTTCATCGGGGTTATAGCACCATCTACGTATATTTCGCGAATTGGTCCATCGTAAGCGTGTTCCAATACATCCTTTATGACCTCTGTTTCGCCGACGAGATTGAAAATCTGCGTTTCGCCGGTTACACATTTTTTTATTTTTATAGGACCCTGAGTGGTATAAATGATAGTATCAGGATGGACGCATTGGTCGACATATTTCGCGGTGTTATTAAAGACTCGGAGCATAGGGACAATTCCGTTAGAGGTTCCATTGGTTCCACGTATATGAGACCCTGTAGCACGAATATTATGAATATGGAGCCCGATTCCACCAGCATATTTCGAAATAAGCGCACAGTCCTTCAAAGTATTATAAATACCATCAATGCTGTCGTTTTCCATGGCTATCAAAAAACAACTCGATAGTTGGGGTCTGGGGGTCCCGGCATTAAACAGCGTAGGAGTAGCATGAGTGAAATATTTTTGCGACATCAAATTGTATGTCTCTATGACATTATTGATTTGGTTGCCATGGATTCCAATGGAGACTCTTAGCCACATATGTTGAGGGCGTTCCACTGACCTTCCGTTAATTTTCATGAGATATGCTCTATCTAACGTCTTGAAACCAAAATAGTCGATTAAAAAATCGCGGGAATAGTCGCACAGTTCATCTAATGAATCCGCATACTCGCGGACTACCGCAATAAGCTCGTCAGATACGAGTGGTGAACGTTTCCCCAATTTGTCGGTGAAAGCATATAATTCCTCCATGACCTTGCTAAATGATTCCGTAGTATTTTTTTGATGACTGCTTACAATAATCCTACCTGCTAATGTATTGTAATCATAATGGACGGATGCCATTGACGCACACTGCTCAGCAGAGAGCTCGTCGATTTTGGTAGTGGAAATACCGTCGAATAATTGGTCGATTACCTTCATAGCAAGAGCAGTATAATTTACTTTGATTCCAACTTCTTTACCCTGGCGTTTTATTCTTTGTAGGATTTTATCGAAAGAAACTGTTTCTAGTTCGCCGTTGCGTTTTGTAACATTCATTTCAGTATCAATTACGGGCATAAAAGAGTGAATGGATGGAGAAGTCATTGTATTATATGAGGCCACATATTTATATTGTTTTTGTTTTTCCATAATTGACAAAATAAGAAACAAAAAAAATACCTACCTGATTCTTACCTATCTCATGAGCGTTGAATTCCGTCGAACCTGTGTGTAAAGAAGAGTTAAACCTAACTACCTAACTAATTTTTATTTTTTTGCGTTTTTTTATTGAAAATTCATCGAGGTTCCTTTTCCTAATATTTTCCTAACAATTTAAGAACATTAGGAAACACTTATCCAATCCTCATTTCATCGACGACGTGAGAAGGAACTGCGAAATCGTTTGCTCTCATATCAAACATGATAATATCTTCTTCGGCAATTTCCATATCGTCTTCATTCGCGTATCTCTCGAACTCGTTTTCCCTGAATAAACTACGTTGGTGTTCCCATCGAGTATCCGCAACCTGGCGAACAAGTTGAGGCAATCCGCAGTTGCTGTGGTCTCCTTGATAAACCGAATGTCCGCATGTAGCACAGCCGTCAGCAACTTGGCGTTCTAGAGTAGGGACTTCTCCGTAAGAAGTCTCGCGTTGAGGAACTCCTCCTCCAAAGGCTCCAACACGAGATGTTCCAGATTGGGGAATCGATGTCGGTTCTTCGTAAAATGGATACGCTTCCGGGCGGTTGCAACGATGGCTCAGCGGAGGTCTCTGAGTTTCCCATCTTGGCCTTGCTGCAGCAGGAGGGTTTCGTAATAATTCCTCCACTCTAGATTCTAAAGAAGCGATATAAGTAGCATTTTCAGATAATTCCGCACGGAGTGCGCTGTTATCAGACTCTAGGCTTTGAGTCCATACAGTTAACCTACCGATAACCTCATAGAGATTGGCGTTTGAAGCAGTGGAAGACATGATTGTTGTTTTGATGATAGCTTTTTCGCGGGGACAAGTGCTTCTAATCCAGTCGGAAAAAAGAACATCAATTTTGTAGGGGAACCAAGGTTCCCCCTACGACCCCCTCCTTTTGGCTTCGCCATTTATTTTTATGAGAACAAATCCTTCCTCGATTCCTAGATTCTTTTCATGACATCACGTAGGATTTATTCCTTCCTCGATTCCTAGATTCTTTTCATGACATCACGTAGGATTTATTCCTTCCTCGATTATATTATAATTTCTTCTCTTCTAATCGGCTTATGTGATTTATTACACAAAAATGAAAATATATTAC